>JAAROH010007632.1_pt1 | contig 81975 bp, 77 predicted proteins | sample 7248631 | NCBI WGS metagenome assembly JAAROH01 (sample SAMN09772309, study PRJNA484901) | compost metagenome | isolation source: Vermicomposting unit | place: India | reverse complement strand
TGAAATGTGCACCCCGCCCCCGCCCACCGGTGCACATTCCGCCCCGTCACAGCGGCCGACGCCACCCCGTCCCCCCAGTTCGAGGCGAACTGTGCACCCCGCCCCCGCCCGCAGGTGCACATTCCGCCGCCACAGGCCGACTGTCCGGGCCCCGTTGCAGACCGACGGCGTTTCTGCCCCCAAACCCATCGCCGAGGCCAAGCCGTAACCACACAAACCAGCGCCCCCGGACCCGCCCGAAGGCGGATCCGGGGGCGCTGCAGCACGAATCACCGGACTGTCTGCTCAGTTGATCGCACGCTCAATCGTCCCGCCGCCCAGCACCCAGTCGCCGTCGTAGAAGACCACCGCCTGGCCGGGGGTGATCGCCCGCTGGGGCCGGTCGAACTCCACCCGCACCGCGTCCTCGCCGATGGGGTAGATCGTGCACTCCGCCTCCGGCGCCATGCGCCGGATCTTCGCCCGGCAGCGCCGCGGGAACGTGAGCCCGGGGATGGCGATCCAGTTCAGGTCCGAGGCCACCAGCCCGCCCCGGTAGGTCTCCTCGTCCTCGCCCACGATCACCGCGTTGCGCTCCACGTCCAGGTCCACCACGTAGACCGGGCGGGGGGTCGTGAGGCCGAGCCCCTTGCGCTGACCGATGGTGTACAGGGGCAGCCCCTGGTGCTGCCCGATGACCTCGCCCCGGGTGTTCAGGATGGGGCCGGGGACGATGGCCTCGGGCGCCCGCTCTTTCAGGAACCGGCCGTAGTCGTTGTCGTAGACGAAGCAGATCTCCTGGGAGTCGGGCTTGTCGGCGGTGACGAACCCGTACTTGGCCGCCAGCGCCCTCACCTCGGACTTCTGCAGGTGTCCGACAGGGAAGAGCGTGTGGGCCAGAGCCTCCTGGGTCAGGTTGTGGAGCACGTAGGTCTGGTCCTTGCGGGCGTCCGCCGACTTGCCCAGGAGCCAGCGGCCCGGGAAGCGGTCGTCCTGCCCGATGACGGCGTAGTGGCCGGTGGCCACGTAGTCGCACTCCAGCTGCTTCGCCTTCTCGAGGAAAGCCGAGAACTTCACATACCGGTTGCAGGCGATGCACGGGTTGGGCGTACGGCCCCGGGTGTACTCCTCGATGAAGTAGTCGATCACCGTGCGGGCGAACTGCCCCTGGAAGTTCATGACGTAGTACGGGATGCCCAGCTTGTGGGCGACGGAGCGGGCGTCCTCCACCGCTGCCAGGGAGCAGCAGCCCGAATGCTGGTTCATCTGGATCTCTTCCGGAATGTCGTCCGTCCAGGTGTTCATGGTGACGCCGATCACCTCGTAGCCCTGCTCCACCAGGAGCGCGGCCGCCACCGAGGAGTCGACGCCGCCGGACATCGCCATGAGGACGCGCTTGGCCACCGGTCGCCCACCCCCTTCCTTCGTTACGTATAGTGTAGCCCGTCGGGTGCGACCGTAACGGCGCCCGGCAGGCACTTCTTACCGGCCCGCGCCCGTCCCGGCCCCTGCTCACACGTGCGCCGGGTCAGCGACCCGGCGCCGCCAGCTTTCGCAAGAACTCGACCGACTTGACGAACTGCTCGACCGCGTAGTCCACGTCCTCCGCGGTGTTCTCCTCCCCGAAGGAGAATCGCAGCGACGACTGGGCCTCCTCCCGGCTGCAGCCCACCGCCAGCAACACGTGGCTGGGCTGCAGCGACCCGGAGGTGCAGGCCGACCCCGACGAGGCGTAGACCCCCGCCATGTCCAGGCGCAGCAGCAGCGCCTCGCCCTCGATCCCGTCCACCGAGACGTTGGCGTTGCCCGGGTGGCGCAGCTCCGGGTGTGCGAACGGGTCGACGCCGTTCAGCCGCACGCCTTCGATCGCCAGGACCCCCCGCAGGAACCGGTCCCGCATCTCCCGGGCGTGAGCGGCCCGGCGCTCCAGCTCCCTGGCCGCGATCTCCGCCGCCAGGCCGAAGCCCACGATGCCGGGCACGTTCTCCGTGCCGGCCCGCATCTTCCGCTCCTGCCCGCCGCCGGTGGTGAGGCCGGGCCCGAACCGGAACCCCTTGCGCACGTACAGCGCCCCGACGCCCTTCGGGCCGTAGATCTTGTGGCTGGAGATGGAGAGCAGGTCCACCCCGAGCGCCTTCACGTCCAGCGGGACGTAGCCCGCCGCCTGCACGGCGTCGGTGTGGAAGATGACGTCGGGATCCTTCGCCTTGGCCGCGGCGCACAGGGCCGCGATGTCCTGCACGGTGCCGATCTCGTTGTTCACCGCCATGATCGAGATCAGCACGGTGTCGGGGCGCATCGCCGCCAGCAGCGCCTCGGGCCGGATGATGCCGGTGCCCGGCTCCACGTCCACCAGCGTGACCTCGTACCCTTCCCGCACCAGGGCCTCAGCCGTGTCCAGCACCGCGTGATGCTCGAAGGGCGAGATGATCAGGTGCCTGCCCTTGGCCCGGTTGGCAGCCATGGCGCCGCGCAGGGCCCAGTTGTCGGCCTCGGTGCCGCCGCTGGTGAAGAAGATCTCGCCGGGCTGGGCGCCGATCAGGGCGGCCACCTGCGCCCGTGCCTCCTCCACCCCCTTGCGGGCCCGGCGGCCGACCGCGTGGATGGAAGAAGGGTTGCCGTAATGCTCCGTCAGGAACTCGTAGACGAGCCGGGCCACCTCGGGATGACAGCGGGTGGTCGCGGCGTGGTCACAGTACACCGTCCGCATGGCAGTTCTGCTCCCCTTCTCACTCATCTGGGCCCCGCAGACGGGCTTCGGAAGCCACACAACGGGACGTGCCCCCGCCGCTGCGCGTGGGCGGGCTGCAAGACCGGACCGGCACCCCAGCCGGCGCGCTCCGGCGGGCCATACGACGGGACCGGCAGCCCGGCCCCTGCGCTCGGACGCACGACCCGACCGGCACCCCCGCCACTGGGCCTGTACGGGCTTCACGACCCGACCGGCCCCCCTGCCGCTGCGCCTGGCCAGGCTGCACGACCGGACCGGCGCCCCAGCCGGCGCGCTCCGGCGGGCCACACCACCGGACCCCGGCCCCCACCGGCGCCTGGGCGGGCCACACACGGAGCCGTACGGCGCCGCAGAAGGACCGGCAACGCTAGATGTGGTACATCGGGTTCCCCCGCTCCGCCAGGGCCTGGTCGACCAGGTCCTGCAGCGTGATGGAGTCGATGACGGCGATGATCTGCTGCGTCACCCGCTCCCACACCCCGTGGACCGGGCAGGTGCTCGCGCACTCCGGGTCGGGCTCGCCCTCGGTGGCACAGTCCGTGTAGCCGATGGGCCCTTCCAGCACCCGGATGATGTCGCCCACGGTAATCTGGTTGGCCGGCCGGGCCAGCATGTAGCCGCCCTGCGCCCCGCGCACGGCGGTGATGATCCCCGCCCGGCGCAGCGGCGCCGCCAGCTGTTCGAGATAGTGTTCCGAAAGCCCCTGACGCTCGGCGATGGTCCGCAGCGAGACCGGACCCGAACCCTCGTGCATCGCGAGCTCGAACAGGGCCTTAACGCCGTATTTTCCCTTGGTCGACAGCTTCACGTGTACCGCCCCCAATTCCGACCAACAATATCGGGATCGCCACCTAGAGTCTATGCGCCATAATCCCGACTGTCAAGACCGGATTTCCGGGCTCAGGGGCGGGCCGTGGAGAGCCTGACGGTGATCACGCTGCCGGACGGCACGGCGGTCCCCGGGGCCGGACTCTGCTCCACCACGAACCCGGCGCCGCCCCCCTGCTTCAGCAGGAGGTTCAGCTCGGCGGCGAGACGGCTGGCGTCCGCCAGGGTGAGGCCGCTGAAGTCGGGCACCGTCACGGTCTCGCCGCCCAGCGGGCCAAGCGTCAGCTCCACCTCGCTGCCGGGGGCAGCCTCGGCGCCCGGCGCCGGCTTCTGGGCCGTCACCACCTTGCCCTCGCCGGAGACCTTCGGCTGCAGCCCCGCATCCCGCAGCCGCTGCAGGGCCCAGTCCGCCGGCAGGAACCGGGCGTCGGGCACCGCCACCCTGGCCGGCTCCTGCGCCTTCTCCCCGGCCGGCTCCACCTGCGGCTCCGCGACCTCCTCGGGATCGTCAGGCGGGACGCCCAGGGCGCGCAGCACCTCCGGCATCAGCTTGGCGAAGAGCGGCGCCGCGATGGTGCCGCCGTAGCCCGGGGGCCTCGGCTCGTCGATCAGGACGAACATCGCCACCCGGGGCTCGGTGGCCGGGGCGAAGCCCAGGAAGTCGCCCAGGCCCCGCTCCTTCTCCCGGCCGCCCTCGTACTTCTGCGCCGTGCCCGTCTTGCCGCCCGCCGTGTAGCCCGGGACCTTCGCCTGGGTATAAGCCTCCTCGATGACGCTGACCATCAACTGCCGGACCTCGGCCGCCGTCTGCTCGCTGATCACGGTGCGCAGGGGTTCCGTCGGGGCCTTCCACACCGTCTCGCCGTTGGCGTCGCGGATCTCGCTCACCAGGTGCGGCCGCACCAGCTTGCCGCCGTTGGCGAAGACCGCCGCCGCGCGCACCATCTGTACCGGCGTCACCTCCAGGTGCTGGCCGATGTAGATGTTGGCCCAGTCGATCGCCCGCTTCTCCTCCCAGTTGGTCAGGCCGTTGGCGGCGGCCTCGTGGGGGAAGTCGAGGCCGGTGGGCTCGGTGAAGCCGAACGCCTGCAGGTACCGCTGGAAGGTCTCATGGGGGATGCGCTGGCCCACGTGGATCAGCCCGACGTTGCTGGAAGTCTGCAGGAGCTGGGCGATGGTCCGCATCTGCGGCTCCACGTGGACGACCCGGTCCCAGTTGGTGATGGTCCAGCCATCGATCTCGATCTGCCCCGAGTCGGGGATGAGGGTTGTGAGATCGATCAACCCCTCCTCCAGGGCAATGGCCGTGGTCACCGTCTTGAAACTGGAGCCGGGCGGCAGCGGCGTGACCGCCCAGTTGGTCAGCCGCTCCACGTCCAGCGTCCCGTCCTCCTTAACCCAGGAGGAGCGGTCGCTCAGGTCCGCGCCCGGGCGCATGGCCAGGGCCAGGATCTCGCCGGTGTGCACGTCCATGGCGATCGCCAGTGCGCGCCGCGCGTCTTCCCGGGCGATCACCTCATCCAGCGCCTCTTCGAAGGTCCGCTGCAGGTAGATGTCGATGGTGGAGATGACGGTGTAGCCGTCCTCGGCGGGGATGTTGCTCCGCACCGTGCCCAGGATGGGGGCGTTGTCGTAGGTGAGCTCCGCCCGGACGAAGCCGGGCTTGCCCCGGAGCGCCTCCTCGTACTGCGCCTCCAGCCCGTAGACGCCCACCCCGTCGGCGTTCAGATAGCCGATGATCTGGTTGGCGGCCTCACCCTGGGGATAGACCCGCTGGCTGGTCTCCTCCAGCGAGATGCCGGGAAGCATCAGCCCGGCGATCTCCTCCGCCGTCGCCAGGTCCACGCCCCGGGCCAGTACCAGGTACTGCGAGTCGGGGTTCTCCCGCAGCAGCCGCTCCAGCTCGAAGGCGTCCTGCCCCAGCAGGGGGGCGAGGCTCTCGGCGACGCGGGCAAAGTTGCGGGCCTCCATGTGGAAGGGCGAGGCGACCACGTTGCGCTGGGGGATGGAGACCGCCAGCGGACGGCCGCTCCGGTCCAGCAGCGCCCCGCGCACCGGCGCGAGCGAGGCCTCCTGCAGCCGCCGGGCCTCTTCCCGCGCCAGGACCTCCTCGGCCTCCATCACGTGGAACCAGCCGAGGCGGCCGACCATGAACAGCAGGATCGCCGTCAGCACGAAGCGCAGGATCTTCGCGCGCCGCCGCAAGGCCGTCACCTCCGCCTATAGGGTCCAGCCGAGCAGGTTCAGGAAGAGGCGGGCCGCCTGCTCGAACCGCTGGCGCTGCTCCTGGATCCAGAGGCCGGTCTGCAGCTCCGTCAGCGTCATGTAGCCCTCGCGGGCCTTGAAGTTCAGCATCAGCTCCTCGTCCTCCGCGGAGCTGGCGTGGAACGTGTAGCCGGTGGTGGGCGTCGCCCAGTCCCAGGTCATGGCGAAACGCCGGTCGAGGAACTCGGCCTCGGCCGCCCCCCAGGCGGGGGTGAAGGCCTGGGCGACCAGGTTCAGGGGCCGTCCCTGGCCCGCCTTCAGCCAGGCGGTGAAGCCCACCTCCACCGTGTTCAGCCGGAAGGCGCCGGCTTCGGTGAGGATGATCGCCGCCAGGTTGTGCAGGAGGAGGTCCGGCCTGGCCCCCAGGATCTCCAGGCGGAAGCTGTCCAGGCGGATCAGCAGGTTGGACTTGTCCGTGCCCCGCAGTTCCAGTTCGAAGTCGTAGATCTCAGCCTCCAGCCGTTCCCGGAGGCCGGCGGCTGCGAGCTGGCTCCGCACCTGGTCGGCCAGGGGCCGCAGCCGTTCCCGCAGCGAGAACAGTTCATCGAACTCGACGTACAGACTCTGCTCCTGATCAGGCAGCAACCGCTATCGCCTCCATTCCCCTATTCTACCAGAGGCAGACAGGCGGTGGCTACGGTTGCAGCGGGCCAACGCGCGCAGGAGTTGCCCCCGCTCCCGCCGAAGTGATGACATGGATGCCCACAGACGAAGGGGGGACGGGGCATGACGAAGGTGCTGCTTGCGACCGATGGTTCCGCCCACAGTGTGCGCGCGGCCCAGAGCCTGCGGAAGATGGCCGAACGGGATCAGACCATCGAGGTCACGGTGTTCCACGTGGCGCCGCTGCCCGACCTGACCACCCCTGCGGCAGCCGGCGCGCCCGTGCCCAACCCGCTCCTGCCTGACACCTATGCGCAGGCCCAGGCGGAGCGGGCCCTCTCGGTGACGCTGGCGGCGCTGGGCCTGCCGCCCGAGCGGGCCCGGGGGAGCTACGTTATCGGCGTGCCCGGCGAGGCGATCCTGGCGGAGGCCCGGCAAGGCGGCTACGATCTGATCGTGATGGGCCGGCGCGGGCTTTCACCGCTGAAGGAACTCCTCCTCGGCAGCGTCAGCCAGGTCGTGCTCCACCGCGCCCCCTGCCCCGTACTGATCGTGCCGTAAGGACATCCGCCTCACGTACCCCGAGGCGCGCATGAGCGGACGGCCGCCGCCCCCGGCGTGCCGTCCGCTCCTGTTTCACGGTGGGGCGCCCTCCTTCCGGCTAACCCCGGGCCGCCTGTACGGCCTCGACGATCCGCTGCGCGACCGTCTGCGGGTCCGAGCCCTCGATCTGGCTGCGGGGGATCATCGCCACGGCCTGGCCGTCCTTCAGCACCGCGAAGGAGGGCGACGAGGGCGGATACTGCGGGAACAGGGCACGCGCCGCCGCCGTGGCCTCCTTGTCCTGGCCGGCGAACACCGTCATCAGGTGATCGGGCTTGACCTGCCGCAGGGCCAGCGCCGCCGCCGGCCGCGCGATGCCGCCGGCGCAGCCGCACATGGAGTTGATGGCCAGGAGCGTCACGCCCTTGGCGGTCGGCAGCTTCTCCTGCACCTCCTCGGCCGTGCGCAGCTCCTCGAAGCCCAGCCGGGTCAGCTCCTCCCGCATCGCCTGGAAGTCGGGCACGAACATATGCAGATCCACGCTGCCCCTCTCCCTTCTGCAACTTTGACGTTCCCTTCGTGTCCCTTGTGACGTACGCGAAGGGCCGCCGGTTACGGATGGGCGGCGGGCGGCGGCCAGGCGGGCAGCCGGAGGGCCAGCACCGTGAGTCCGGCGAACAGCACCGTGAGAAAGACCTCAGACCAGCCGACCCGATCGAGCCGGGCGGCTCCCCGGCGGCGGGCGCGCCAGGCGCAGACCACGGACCACACCAGCGGCGGCACCAACGCCAGAGGCACGAGCGGCGGCGCCCATCCCCGGACGGCGGGGTAGGCCGCGGCGGCGAGGAAGGCGAAGTGCACCGCCACCGACAGGTCGTGGAAGGAGCGGCGTTTCCGCTCCCGCGCCATGGTCTTGACCCGGAAGATGGAACCGGCGAAGAAGGCAAAGCAGGCGTAGGTCAGCGCCCAGCCGCGGAGGGACATCCCGCCCGCCCCGGCCAGTTCGTACAGCGGCGCCCCGGCCATCAGGCCGGTGACCGACAGGAAACCGGAGAGCAGCGAACGGGTCCGGCCCCGCTGGGCCAGCCAGAACACCAGGCAGGCCAGCAGCAGGGCGCCTGCCAGCAGGCCGAGCACGGCGGGACGGAGGGCCGCCACCGGCAGCAGCAGCGCGGCGGCGGCTGCGGCCAGGGCCAGGAGCCAGAACCCGGCCACCTCCGGCTCGGCGCTGGCCATGCCGGCGCGGCCCGAGGCGCCCCGGCCGAGCAGGACCTCCAGGGGACCGCGCGCCGCGTACGCCGTCAGCCAGCCCAGAAGGGCCACGAGGCCGAGCGGCTGCGGTCCGAGCGCGAGGACGGCGACCACGGCCGGCGTGAGCACCATCGCCCACGCGCCGTGCTCGCGGGGAAGGGGAACGGGTCCGGGTCGAAGTCGCATCGCGGTTGCACCCCCGTCTGCGCACAGTGTACCATTCAGGGGCGGGAGTGTTCTGTGCGCGTTGTCACGTCAGCCCCGCGGCAGGAAATGCTGTGGGACGAGCGAAACCTTTCGCGTGACCAAGGGAAAGGAGCGGTCCTGGGATACATGTTTGACTCGGCGGAGTTTGCGGCGCTGCGGGAGGAGTACCTGCAGGGAGCCCGGGAGCGGGCCGGCCGCCTGCGGGAGGCGGTGGCGGCGCTGCGGGAGGGCGGCCCCGTAGACCTGCGCCAGCTGCGGCAGGAGGTCCACAAGCTGCGGGGGTCCGGGGGCTTCTACGGCTTCAGGGCGCTCTCCGCGGCAGCCGCCGCGGCGGAGGATGCGCTGCTCATGGTCCTGGACGGCGAGCAGGAGCGGGACGACCACGCCCTGGCGGACCTGGTGGCCCGGGTGGTGGCGGAGATCGAAGCGGCTACGCTGTAGATTGAAGGGCCGGCCCCGGGGAGCACCTCGCTCCTCGGGGCCGGCCGCGCGCGTGGGGGTGCGTCGGGCTCCTCAGTGGGAAGCCAGCAACTCCCGCACCCGCGCCACGATCTCCTCCTGGATCACCGGCCCCTTGGTCACGTGCCGGGTGGGTCCCAGCTGGAGCAGGGTCTTCTCACCCTCGGTGAGGTCCAGGGCGGTGAGGACCAGCAGCGGGATCTGCTGCGTCCAGCGCCGCTGCCGCAGCAGCCGGACCAGCTGGAAGCCGTCCAGGTTCGGCATCATCAGGTCGAGGATGAGGAGGTCCGGCCGCTCGGCCATGATCATGCGGAAGGCCTCCTGCCCGTCTTGGGCCGTGCGCACCGCATAGCCCGCCCGCTCCAGCATCACGCTGACGATGCGCCGCACGTCCGGGTCGTCGTCCACCACGAGGATGGAGGGCTGCGGCCGCTCGCCGCGCCAGGTGCCCAGCACGGTCCGGATCGTGGCCAGCAGGTCGTTCTCGTCGATCGGCTTGGCCACGATGCCCGAAACGCCCGTGGCCACCAGTTCCGGCTCCTTGCCGGCGCCGTAGGCCGAGACCACCACCACGGGGATGTCGCGGGTGGCCGGGTCGTGCTTCAGCTGCCGGAGCACCTGCACGCCGTCGGCTCCGGGCATCATCAGGTCGAGGGTGATGACGTCCACGTGCCGGCTCCGGGCGATCTCCAGGGCCTGCTCGCCCGAGGTGGCCCCGACCGCGTGGAACCCCTCCCGCTCCAGGGCGAGCATGATGATGCGCACGATGTCCGGATCGTCGTCCACTACCAGGACCGTCCGGCTGCCCACGGGGATGGGCGGCTCCGCGACGTGCCCGCCCGGCTCCACCGGGACCGTGAACGAGAAGGTGGAGCCCTCGCCCAACGCGGATTCGACCCAGATCTGGCCGCCGTGCTCCTCCACGATCGCCTTGCAGATGGTGAGGCCGAGGCCGGTGCCGCCGGTCTTGCGGGAGGCCGCGTTGTCCACCCGGTAGAAGCGTTCGAAGATCAGGCCCGTCTGGTCGGCGGGGATGCCCGGGCCGCGGTCGATGACGTCGAACCGCACCCCGTCGCCGGTCTCCCGGGCCCGGATGAGTACCTCGCTCCCCTGGGGCGAGAACTTGATGGCGTTGGAGATCAGGTTGTCCAGCACCTGGTGCAGCCGGTCGGCGTCGGCCATCACCCGCGCCAGCCCCTCCGGCACGTCCGTCGTCAGGGTGATGTTGCGCTGCCGGGCAAAGGCGTTCATCTCCTCCACGGCTCGCCGCACCACGTCAGCGGGGCTCAGCGGCGCACGGCGGATCTCCATCTTGCCGGCCTCGATGCGGGAGATGTCCAGGATGTCGTTGATCAGCCGGATCAGCCGGTCGGTGTTGTTGCGTGCGATCGTGAGCAGCTCCCGCGCCTCCGGCGGCAGGTCGCCGGCCGCCCCGCCCAGGACCAGCCCCAGCGCGCCCTTGATGGAGGTCATCGGCGTGCGCAGCTCGTGGGAGACCGTAGCGATGAACTCCGTCTTCATCCGGTCCAGCTCGGTCTCCTTGGTGATGTCGCGGTAGACATAGATGCGGCCGAGGACGTGACCCTCCGTGTCCGTCACCGGAGCGGCGAACTCGTGAAAGACGCGGGGGCGCTGCTCCCGCGTCTCAATGACGTTGGTCTCCGGCTCGATGGGCGGCCCGCCGTCCGGGGCAGGCTGCCACTGGAAGGCGGAGACGCCCAGGGACCGCAGGGCCAGGGCGTGCAGTTCATGTACCGATTTGCCCACGATCTGCTCCGCGGGCAGCCCCAGCATGCCGCCCGCCTGGTGGTTGGCCACCACGCAGATGCCCAGGGTGTCGACCATGATGATGGCCTCGCCCACCGAGTCCAGCAGCGCCGTGAGCCGCGTGGCCTGCGCCTGGGCCAGCTCCCGGGCGGACTGGATCTCGGCCAGGTTCTGCCGGAGCTGCTGCTCCATCGCCTTCCGCTGTGTGATGTCCCGGGCAATACCGACGTAGGCAACCACCGATCCTCCTTCGTCCACGATGCGGGTGATGGACAGGAAGGAGTACCAGAGGTTGCCGTTCTTGTGCCGGTTGATGACCTCGCCGACCCACTTGCCCTGCCGGCCCAGCTGCGTCCACATGTCGCGGAAGACCTCCGGCGGGGTGAGTCCCGAGCGTACGATATTGGTTTTTCTGCCGATCAGCTCGTCACGGCTGTAACCGGTCACCGCCTCGTACGCGGGGTTGACGTCGAGGATCACCGTGTCCTTGTCGGCGACGACGATGCCGTCGAGGCTGTGCCAGTACACTTCCCGCAGGATGTGGGTGACGTCCAAACAGAACCGCTTCCTTTCGCCCGACCGCGGGGACTAGGCCCGGAGCATCGCCTCCAGCTGGTCGGACAGGGTCATCGGGTCGAAGGGCTTGACCAGATAGCCGATGGCCCCGAGCGAACGGCCCTTCTCGATCTCGGACTGCTGCGCCCGCGCGCTGAGGAAGACGATCGGGATGGAGGCGGTGGCGGGGTTGGCCTTCAGCCGCCGGCAGGTCTCATAACCGTCCATCTCTGGCATCATCACGTCCAGCAGAATCAGATCCGGCCGCTCCTGCTCCGCCTTCGCGATGCCTTCCTGCCCCCCGGAGGCGACGCTGACCTCGTGCCCGCCCTGGAACTTCAGGGAGAGCTGTACCATGCGCTGAATGTCGGGATCATCCTCGATCAGCAGGATCCGAAGTGCCATTCGCCCCCTCCTTTCGCCTATCGAATATCTCTTCTCATATTGTAGGCTTACCCATCACTTGTGTCTACTGTCTCCAGAGTAGGCGAGGCGCGATTCGCTCGCCCAATCGTGCCAATGCGCCTCAAGGCGACGGGAATCGCCATGTGAATGGTATCACGTAGGGCTCCGTCCCGCCAGAGGGAGCACCCCACATATGGCCCATCGGAGGGATATGCCGTCCGGGGCCGGGGCAGTACCCGGATGGCACTGCACAACCTGCCGGGGGCAGGGCAAATCGAAGACCCCGCTGCCGGCGTGCAGCGGGGTTCGCGGGTTTCGCGGCGCAGCCGCCGTCTAGTACCATCGCATCCGTCGGATCAGCCCGTCCCGGAAGTGGAAGATCACGCACCGGGCGCGCCGCTCGCCCTGTGCCTCCGCCGTCACCTCGGCGGCGGCCGCCGGCCCGTCGACGAGCACGTGCTCCACCCGAAAGGTGAGATCCGGGTAGGTCTGCCACAGCCAGACCAGGTAGCTGTGGACGCCCTCCTGGCCGCTGGCCGTGCGCTCGGCGGTCAGCTCCACGTCGGCGGTGAGAAGGGGCGCGACGTTGCCCGGGCAGTGGGAGTTGCACATGTGGAAGAACCGGGTCACGGCCTCCTCGACGCGCAGGCGTTCCGTCGTGACGCTCTGTGACACGGGCGGGTCCTCCTTTCGCCGGCGGCGGCCGAAAGCTGTGCCTGTTTTCAGCCTATCACAAATGGACGCGCAGCCATATCCGCCCTTGGTGCCATGCACCGGCACCCGCCCGTGTCATCCTCCAGGCGCTCTGGCCGCGCGGACCCGTGGCCGCCCGGCGCCGGATGCAGCCCCCGCGCCCGCTCAGCGCCCGCGCCGCTCCCGCAGCAGCCGGGCGAGTTCCGCCTCCCGGCCGTACCCCTTGGGCTCCCAGAAGGGGCCGTCCACGCCCTCCGGCAGGTAGCGCTGCTCCACCCAGGCGCCGGGGAAGTCGTGGGGGTATTGATATCCCTTCCCGTAACCCAGCCGCTGGTCCGAGCCGTAGCCGGTGTCCTTCAGGTGATTGGGCACCGGTGGCGTCTTCTCCCGCTCCACCACCGCCAGGGCCCGGTCGATGGCCAGGTAGGCGCTGTTGGACTTGGGCGCGCAGGCGAGGTAGACCACCGCCTCGGCCAGAGGGATGCGCGCCTCGGGCATGCCGATGAACGACACCGCGTCCGCCGCCGCCTGGGCGATCACCAGGGCCTGGGGGTCGGCCAGGCCGATGTCCTCCGCGGCGGAGATCACCAGCCGCCGGGCGATGAACCGGGGGTCCTCGCCGGCGTAGAGCATCCGCGCCAGCCAGTAGAGCGCGGCGTCGGGATCCGAGCCCCGGATCGACTTGATCAGCGCCGAGGCCACGTGGTAGTGCTCGTCCCCGTCGTGGTCGTAGACCACCGCCCGCTTCAGGAGGGCCTCCTCCGCCGTCTCCAGGGTCACCGTCCGGCGCCCCTGCTCGTCCGGCTGGGTGAGCAGCACCGCCAGCTCCAGGGCGTTGAGCGCGGCCCGGGCATCGCCGCCGGCCATGCGCACCAGGTGCTCCATCGCCTCGGGAGTGACCGTGGCGTTGTAGTTGCCCAGGCCCCGCCCGGGCGTGCGCAGGGCCCGGTCCAGCAGGTGGGCGATGTGCTCGTCGCTGAGCGGCTTCAGCTCGAAGATCCGGGTGCGGCTCACCAGCGGCGCGTTCACCGAGACCAGCGGGTTCTGGGTGGTCGCGCCCACCAGCGTGATCAGCCCGTCCTCCACGTGGGGGAGCAGCGCGTCCTGCTGGTCCTTGCGCCAGCGGTGGATCTCGTCGATGAAGACGACGGTCTTCTGGCCGCGCTCCGCCAGGCGGGCGCGGGCCTCGTCGACGATGCGGCGGATGTCCTGAACGCCCGAAGTCACCGCGTTCAGCTGCTCGAAGTGGGCGTTCACGTTGCTCGCCATCAGCCGGGCGAGGGTGGTCTTGCCGGTGCCCGGCGGGCCGAAGAGGATGCAGGAGGGCAGGTGGCCTGCCTCCAGGGCCCGGCGCAGGAAGCGGCCGGGGCCCACCAGGTGCTCCTGGCCCACGAACTCATCCAGGGTCTGCGGGCGCATCCGGGCGGCCAGCGGCGCGCTTTGCGCCGCCTGCTGCGCCGCGGCCCACGAGAACAGGTCCACGGGACCACCTCCTGTTCAGCGATCATCCCCGCCCCCGGGAGCAGGGCGCGCACCGCCCGCCCCTGGGGCAGGCCGGCCTTGGGACTCCCCGGAGGCAGGGCCGCCCCCTGTCCCCGGGACCGGACGGCCATGGTACGGCCCCTCGTACTGGTACAGGTCGCACTCGATGCGGCCGTTGTACAGCTTGCGCTTCCGGTCGGCCCGGCGGCCGAAGAGCCGTTCGAACCCCTTGTGCGGGGTGATGACGAAGGCCGACCAGTCCTGCAGCCTCCGGACCAGGCGGCCGATGTCCCGGTACAGCGCCTCCACGGCCTCCCGCTCCCCCATCCGCTCCCCGTAGGGCGGGTTGGTGATCAGGTAGCCGTAAGGCGCGTCCCGCCCGATCTCCTGCAGCGGCTTCCGCTCCAGCCGGACGGACCGGGAGAGCCCCGCCGCCCTGAGGTGGTGCGCGGCCAGCTCCAGCGCCCCGGGGTCAATGTCCAAGCCACGGATATCCAGCGGCCGGTCATAGTCGGCCAGGTCGAAGCCTTCCTCCCGGGCCTCGTCCCAGAGGCGCGCCGGGATGCACCCCCACGTCTCGGCGTCGAAGGACCGGTGCAGCCCGGGCGCCAGGTTGTGGCCGATCAGGGCCGCCTCGATGGGGATGGTGCCCGAGCCGCAGCACGGGTCCAGGAGCGGCCGGTCCGGGTGCCAGCGGGAGAGCAGGACCATCGCCGCGGCCAGCGTCTCCTTGATCGGCGCCTCGGTCACCAGCTTCCGGTAGCCCCGCTTGTGCAGCCCCGGCCCGGTGGTGTCCAGAGTGACGGTCGCCACGTCCTTCAGCAGGGAGACTTCAATGCTATAACGGGCGCCGCTCTTGGGGAACCACTCCAGCGGGTACCGCTGGCGGAGCCGCTCCACCACCGCCTTCTCCGCCACCTTCTGGCAGGCGGGCACGCTGGAGAGCTGCGACTGGTGGGAGCGGCCATTGACGATGAACCGGCCCTCGGCGGGGATCCATTCCTCCCAGGGGACGGCCCGCACGCCCTGGAAGAGTTCCTCGAAGGTGGTGGCCGGGAACGAGGCCATCTCCACCAGCACCCGGTCGGCCGTGCGCAGCCAGAGGTTGGCCCGGCAGATCGCCCGCGCGTCGCCCCGGAACCGGACCCGGCCGTTCTCCACGATCTGCTGGTCGTAACCCAGGCCCTTCAGCTCGCGCGCCACCACCGCCTCCAGTCCCATGGCGGCGGTGGCGATCAGCGTCAGCTGCTGCGTGTCGGACATGGCTAGGGCCCCGCCTTCACCGTGCGGGCGATGGCGTCCAGGGCAAGCTCCACGTCGGCCGCAGTCACGTCCTTGTGGGTGACCAGTCGGACGCTGCGCGGCCCGGTGTCGTTGCACAGCACGCCCTGCGTCCGCAGCGCCTGCACGAAGGCGCCCGCGGTCCAGCGTTCGTCGACGATCTCAACCACGACCATGTTGGTCTGCACCGTCTCCAGGTCCACCCGCAGGCCGGGGATCCCGGCGATCCCCTCGGCCAGCCGGCGGGCGTTGGCGTGGTCGTCGGCCAGCCGGTCGATCATCATCTCCAGCGCGACCAGCCCGGCCGCCGCCAGGACACCGGCCTGGCGCATGCCGCCGCCCAGGAGCTTCCGGTAGCGGCGGGCCTCGGCGATGAACTCCCTGCTGCCCACGAGCAGCGAGCCCACCGGGGCCGCGAGCCCCTTGGAGAGACAGAACATCACCGAATCCACCGGGGCGACCAGCTCGGCCGCGGGCCGCCCCAGGGCCACGGCCGCGTTGAAGATGCGGGCGCCGTCCATGTGCACCGGGATGCCGTGCCGGTGGGCGACCGCGGCGACGGCCGCCACGTTCTCGGGGGGAAGCACACAACCGCCCGAGCGGTTGTGGGTGTTCTCGACGCAGACCAGCCCGGTGCGGGGGAAGTGGACGTTGTCCGCCCGGATGGCCGCCTCCACCGCGGCCGGGTCCATCGCGCCCCGCACGCCGGGGATGGTCTTCACCTGGCAGCTCGACAGGGCGGCGATCCCGCCGACCTCGTACAGGTAGACGTGGCTCTCGGCCTCGACGATGACCTCCTGGCCCCGGCGCGTATGGGTGAGCACCGCCACCTGGTTGCCCATCGTGCCGCTGGGCACGAACAGCGCCGCCTCCTTCCCCAGGAGCTCCGCGGCCCGCTCCTCCAGCCGGTTGATCGTCGGGTCCTCGCCGTACACATCGTCGCCGACTTCCGCCTCGTACATCGCCCGCCGCATCTCCGGCGTGGGCTTGGTTACGGTGTCGCTTCGCAGGTCGATTGCCCGCATGTTCTTCGCCCCATCCCTTCAAGTGTGAAAACGAGCGACCCGCCAGGGGTCGCCCGCTCCGTCATCTAGGCCTGGGCCAGAGCCCGGTCGATCTTGGCGGCCAGCTCCTTCTTGGGCTGGAAGCCGACGATCCGCTCCACCGGCTCCCCGTTCTTGAACAGGATCAGCGTCGGAATCGACATCACGCCGTACCGGGCGGCCAGATCGTTATTTTCATCGACATTGAGCTTACCGACCTTCATGCGGCCTTCATAGTCTGCCGCGATCTCCTCGACCACAGGCGCGATCATCCGGCACGGGCCGCACCAGACGGCCCAGAAGTCCACCAGCACGGGCAGCGAAGACTGCTCCACCTCCGCGGCCCAGTTGCTGGCCGACAGCGTGACGACCTTGTCGCCGGCCACTTTCTGCATCCTCCTTTACGTATATGCACCCAACTGACAGCCCCTATTCTAACCAATCGCGAAGTAAGCTGTAAAGGCAGCGCGGGTGAGCCGCAGCGACGGGGCCATCCGATCTGGCATCCCGACGGGCGGCACGCGCTGCTCCAAGGGGGCCTTCGAGGAAGCATCACGCGCCTGTTGGTCAGAAGTGGAGGGCAGGTGCGCTGACCCGCAGGCCAACGCCACAGGCAGCGCACGGACGCGGCCGATCCCGCGTCTGCGCCGTGCGATCGAAAAAGGGCGACGTCCCTCGCGGAACGCCGCCCTGTGGTCAGCATACCCCACCATGCCGTGTGCCCGGTAGAACAATGAACCTGCTCTCCACAGGTGGGTGCCCGCTCCGCTGCTTTCTGAGTCCCCTGACCACGGCCGTGCCGGGGGGGCGTTCAGGCCACATCGGAATAAAGGCTCCCTTTCTTGAATGTGTTAGGTCATTTCTTACCGGTGATCACGCACATGGTCGGGAGCGCCCTTAGCTTGTGTGCTCTCCCCGGTTCTCATGATACTGCTGCGCGATGGGGAACACAAGACTTGACAACCGAAAACCCCGGCGTTCGGCCGGGGTTCACGCTTTCTGCAGCCGCACCTCCAGTTCGTCGTCGGAACGCCACCTGACCGATGCAGCGCCGGGCACGACCAGGCAGGGGAGGCCGAAGGTGCGGCGCACGGCGCTCATCGACGAGCTGGCGCGGAAGTAGCCCCGAGCCTCCACCCGCTCCTCGTGGGTGCGGTAGCCCGACACGGAGACCGCCGTCGGCCCGACCTCCACCCGGATGGACTTGGGGTCGAGGCCGGCGGTACGGAACCGGAGCGTGAGAAAGCGCTCGTCCTCCCCCCACTGCGGGGTGAGCTGCGATCCGTCGTCCGGCGCGGGCCAGGGCGGGCTGAGCATGAGGTCCAGCAACGAACGATACATGCCGTTCACCCCCGTTGGTCCATCCTATGCGGCAGGGACGCGCCTGAACGCCATCAGAAGGAAGTCCGGGATCATACAATGAAATGAGTTTTAGGTACTTTTACTTTGAGAAAGCCAAATTTATGGAGGAGGATTATCATGGCAGCGCGGACGATTCAGGATCCCCCGTTTGCGCGGTTCCTCTTTGACAACACGTCCTCGTCCTGGATCTGGCTGCTCGCCCGCCTCTACCTGGGGTGGCAGTGGCTGCAGGCCGGGTGGCACAAGGTGACCGACCCGGCCTGGATGAACGGGGGCACCGCCCTGCAGGGGTTCTGGGCCCGCGCCGTGGCGGTGCCCGACCCGCCCGCCAAGCCGGCCATCACCTACGGCTGGTACCGGGAGTTCCTCACCTTCCTGCTGGAGGGCGGCCATTACACCTGGTTTGCGAAGCTGATCGCCGTGGGCGAGGTGCTGATCGGGGCGGCGCTCATCCTGGGGCTGCTGACCGGGTTCGCGGCCTTCGCGGGCGCCTTCCTCAACTTCAACTTCATGCTGGCCGGCACCGCCAGCACCAACCCGGTGCTCTTCACCCTGGCCATCCTGCTGCTGATGGCCTGGAAGGTCGCCGGGTACTGGGGCGTGGACCGCTGGCTGCTGCCGGCCCTGGGCACGCCGTGGGACCGGGGGCGGGTGGCGCCGGAGCGGTACGAACCGCAACCGGTGCCCGGACCGGAGGAGCGGCCGCGCGTGTAGCCTGAGCCGGGCTCCGGTCAGGAGCGGCCCTGGCGCCTGCGGACGTGGTCCCGCTTACGGCTGGGACCAGGTCGCCTCCAGGACGATGCCGTTGGGATCGATGAACAGCATGTTCTGAATCGGACCGATCGAACCGGTCGGGGTCGCCTGCACGCCGTGCCGCTCCAGGCGGGCGCGCGGGGCCCCGGCCGCCTCCGCGTCCGGAAGGGCAAACGCGATGTGCTGCAGTGCGCCGGGAACGAACGGCCCGTGCTGCAGCTCTTCCAGGGTCACACGCGGGATCTGGGCGGAAGGATTTTCGAAGAAGTGTAGCCCCCAGGTCGCCGCCTCCTCACCGGGCCGGATGAAGCAGTGCCGCTGCGGCAGCACGCCCCCGCCGGCTCGGACCTCGCCGACCTGCATGCCGAGCACGTTGCCGTAGAACCGGATCGTGGCATCGAGATCCGGCGTGACGAGAGCGATATGGTGGAAGCCCCTCCACGGAATGTTGCGATCCATCGGCTCGCCTCCCTCGCCTGTCGTGCGCTGAGTGAATGCCGCACCCGGCACTCCGGATGCCCCGGCTTGCGCCAAGAGCGGTCGCTCAGCGTTGACCGCCTGCCCAACGTGCTAGCTTGATCCACGGTCGGCCTCGCACCCGCTGTCCGGGCCGGCTGCACCGCGCTCCACCCGGTATGACGGCGCGGAAGGCCCCGGTCGTCCCGTCGCCCGGCCCTCCGGCTCGGTTCCCCGACGCCCTCACGCAGGGTGCACGGCACCCGCCGGGGAGTCCACGGGCGCAGGCCGGGGGGCACCCGTACCGCCCCCGCGTGGCGGGACGGGCCGTTGACAAGAGGATTGCCCGCCTGGCTGGGGAAGCAAGAGAGGCGTGACAGACGCCGCGCGCCGGGAGGCTGGGACGAGTGCTGAACTGGGAAGACCTGCGCCACGGGACGGCCGCACAGCGAGCCGCGTACGCAGTCCTGAAAGAACTCGGGATCATGGACACCTTGGGCCCCTACCACCCCGTGCTCGCCGGCACGTTTCCCCTGGACCTGAACGTCCCGGGCAGCGACCTGGACATCATCTGCGAGGTCCACGACATCCAGGCGTTCCGGCGGGTCCTCACCGACACTTACGGACACCTGCCCGGCTTCGAGGTGCGGTCCGCGACCCGGAACGGGCTGCCCACCGTCGTCTGCAACTTCACCTGGCGGGGCGTTCCGGTGGAAGTTTTCGGGCAGCCGGTCCCCACAAGGGACAGCAGCGCCTTCCGCCACATGGCGGTGGAGGCGCGGCTCCTGGCCCTGGCCGGCACCGATGCCGCCGCGGAGATCCGCCGGCTGAAGGCCGGGGGACTCAAGACCGAGCCGGCGTTTGCCCAGTACTTCGCCCTGCCGGGCGACCCCTACGAGACGCTCCTCACGCTGGCGGACCGTCCGGCGGAGGAACTGGAGAGGGTTGTCCGGCGCGCCCGGCAGATCCGGGCCGCGTGCCCGTTCTGCCAGATCGCCATGGGCGCGGAGGCCAGCCTGGTGTACGAGGACCCCTACACCCTGGCTTTCCTGAACCTCTGCCAGGCCAATCCGGGGCACGTGCTGGTGATCCCGAAGCGGCACGTGGAGCGGGTCTGCGACCTGGACGACGACCTCACCGCCCGCCTCGGCCGCACGGTCGCCCGGGTGAGCCGGGCGATCCGGGAGGCACTCGGCGTGTCTGACCTCAACGTGTTTCAGAACAACGGCGAGCCGGCAGGGCAGGAGATCTTCCACGTCCACTTCCACCTCCTGCCCCGGCGGCCCGGGGACGGGTTGTTCCGGGTCTACCCGGAACGCCTGCCCCCACACCAGTCCCGCGCTGTCCTGGACGCCCTGGCCGACCGCATCCGGGCGCAGATGTAGTCAGGACGGAACCGAGCCGCCGCGGGCCAGGAAACGCGCCACCGGCCGCCCGAGCCCTCTGCGGGCTCGGGCGGCCGGCGTCTGCGGGTAGTCGCCAGCCTCACGGCACCTGCCAGTTGAGCTGCCGACGGTTCCCACCGTTGCAGCGGTTACTGCAGCAGATCGAAGCGGTCGAGGTTCATCACCTTGGTCCAGGCCTTGACGAAGTCCTGGACGAACTTCTCCTGGCCGTCGTTGGAGGCGTAGACCTCCGCGATGGCCCGCAGCTGCGCATTGGAGCCGAAGATCAGGTCGACCCGGGTGGCGGTCCACTTCAGCTCGCCGGTGGCGCGGTCGCGGCCCTCGAACACGTTCTCGTCATCGGTCGCGTTCCACTTCCACCGCATGTCGAGCAGGTTGACGAAGAAGTCGTTGGTGAGCGCACCGGGCCGGTCGGTGAGCACGCCGTGCTTCGTGCGGCCCCAGTTGCAGTCGAGCACCCGCAGGCCGCCGATGAGCACCGTCATCTCGGGCGCGGTGAGCGTGAGCAGATTGGCCCGGTCGATGAGCAGGTGCTCCGCGGGAACCGAGAACTTCCGCTTCAGGTAGTTGCGGAAGCCGTCGTGCACCGGCTCCAGGTAGGAGAAGGACTCGACGTCGGTCTGCTCCTGGGTCGCGTCGACCCGGCCCGGCGTGAACGGCACCGTGATCTCGAACCCGGCGTTCCGGGCCGCCTGCTCGATGCCGACGCAGCCGGCGAGCACGATCAGGTCGGCCAGGGAGACGCGCTTCCGGCCCGTCTGCGACCGGTTGAATTCCTGCTGGATGCCCTCCAGGGTCTCCAGCACGGGCCGCAGCTGCTCGGGCTCGTTCACCTCCCAGCCGATCTGGGGCGCCAGCCGGATGCGGGCGCCATTGGCGCCGCCCCGCTTGTCGGACCCACGGAAGGTGGAAGCGGAGGCCCAGGCGGTCATCACCATCTCCCGGATGGACATCCCGGAGGCCTGGATCCGCTTCTTCAGCTCGGCGATGTCGCCCTCGTCGATCAGGTCGTAGTCCCGCTTCGGCAGCGGATCCTGCCAGATGAACTCCTCCTCCGGCACCTCAGGACCCAGGTAGCGGGAGCGCGGCCCCAGGTCGCGGTGGGTCAGCTTGAACCAGGCGCGGGCGAAGGCCTTGGCGAACTCGTCCGGGTTTTCCAGGAAGCGCCGGGCGATCTTCTCGTAGACCGGGTCCACCCGCAGGGCGATGTCGGTGGTCAGCATGCCGGGCGCGTGCCGCTTGTTGGGGTCGTGCGCGTCGGGGACCGTGCCCTCCCCGGCGCCGTTCTTGGGCCGCCACTGCCAGGCCCCGGCAGGGCTCTTGGTCAGCTCCCACTCGTAGCCGAAGAGGTTCCAGAGGAAGTTGCTGGTCCACTTGGTCGGGGAGGACGTCCAGGTGACCTCCAGGCCGCTGGTGATGGTGTCGCCGCCCTTGCCGGTGCCGTAGCTGTTCTTCCATCCCAGCCCCATCTCCTCGATCGGGGCCGCCTCCGGCTCGGGGCCCAGGTGCGACGGCGACGCCGCTCCGTGGGTCTTGCCGAAGGTATGGCCGCCGGCGATGAGGGCGACGGTCTCCTCGTCGTTCATGCCCATGCGCTTGAAGGTCTCACGGATCTGTTGGGCCGCCTTCAGGGGATCCGGCTCGCGACCGGGCCCCTCGGGGTTGACGTAGATCAGCCCCATCTCGGACGCCGCCAGAGGATCCTCGAGCTTGCCCTCCTCGCCGAAGCGGTCGCGGCCCAGCCACTGCTGCTCACTGCCCCAGTAGATATCCTCCTCCGGCTCCCATACGTCAGCCCTCCCGCCGGCGAAACCGATGGTCTTCAGCCCCATGGACTCGAGGGCGACGTTGCCGGCGAGGATCATCAGGTCCGCCCAGGAGATGCGCCTGCCGTACTTCTGCTTGATGGGCCAGAGCAGCCGGCGGGCCTTGTCCAGGTTGATGTTGTCGGGCCAGCTGTTGAGCGGGGCGAACCGCTGAGCGCCCGACTCAGCGCCGCCGCGCCCGTCCTGGATGCGGTAGGTGCCGGCGCTGTGCCAGGCCATCCGGATGATGAGCGGCCCGTAGTGGCCGAAGTCGGCGGGCCACCAGTCCTGCGACTCGGTCATCAGCTTGCGCAGGTCCTCCTTCAGGGCCCAGTAGTCCAGCTTCTTGAACTCCTCCCGGTAGTTGAAGTCCGGGCCCATCGGGTTGGCCTTCTCGGAGTGCTGGTGCAGGATGCGCAGGTTGAGCTGGTTGGGCCACCAGTCCTTGTTGGACGTGCCGTGCCCGGCCGTGGAGCGGATGTCCTCTTCCCTCACAGTCGTCTCCTCCTCTTAGGCGACTCACTTTTTGTAACTTCTGCGATGTAAATGTAATTCTGCGTGTCCGCAGCGAGTCCTGCTGAGATTTATTCTCATTCTAAGTAGAACATGCGCCTCTTCCGTAATGACCTCCCTCTCACTCCGCCCTACGTCTTCCCCCTGCCTTCCCCCTGCCTTCCCCCGGCCTTCCCTCTGCCTTCCCTCTGCCTTCCCTCTGCCTTCCCTCTGCCTTCCCTCTGTCCTCCCTCTGTCCTCCCTCTGCTCTCTTGCTACCGCCCGTATCGGTGAAGTGGTCGAGACGCCCTTGCCTGAGCGCGTCAAATGCTCCGGCAGGCAACGCCTGCCGGAGCATTCGCGACAAAGCCCGGCGAGCCGGCACGCTTGCGCCTGCCGGCTCCCGCCTGGTTGGGAGGGTCGGGTCCGACGGCGGAGGTCACACGCAGATTCCCGGGCCACCGGGCTGCGCCCCGGTCACACGACGGCGCCTTCCTCCAGCACCAGCCGCCCGTCCCGGATGCATGCCACCGCCCCGATGGGCAGCGTGACGTTGGGCACACAGTGACCGAAGGCCTCGGTCTGGTACACGGGCAGGTCCAGGTCGCCCAGCGCCTCTGTCACGGCCAGGGCCATCCCTTCCAAGGGGGACGGCCGGTCGCGGAAACAGCCTTCCATGTGCCCGAACAGGATCGCCTTCACCCCGTCCAACGCCCCGGCGAGCCGTAGCTGGGCCAGTCCGCGCAGGACGGCCGAGGTCAACAGGTTGACCCCTTCCAGGAAGAGGATCGCCCCCTCCGTGTCCGGCCAGTAGGACGTCCCCAGCAGGTGCAGCACGCAGTTCCAGCAGCCGCCCACCAACCGCCCGCGCACGCCGCTATCCTGCCGCCCGCTTGCACCGCCCCGATCGTGTCCGGCGCTCTCGGCCCGCCCCGGCCGTACAGGCCGCACCTCGCCGGCCCAGTCGGGCAGCGGCCCAGGTGGATCGGGATCGGTCAACAGCCGCAGCAGATAGGGAGCCTCCAGTTCAGCGTCAGGCGAGCCCAACCCGTCCGCGAGTCCGGACGCGTGGAGACTGACGAGGCCCGTGCGGCGCAGCATGGCCGCCTGCAGGAGGGTGATGTCGCTCATGCCGATGAAGGGCTTGGGGTTCTGTGCGACCAGGTCGTAGTCCAGGCCATCCACCAGCGTGATGGCCGTGACGCCGCCGGTGGCGCAGAAGATGGCCTTCACCTCCGGGTCGGCCCACATGGCGTGCAGGTCCGCGAGCTGGGTCTCCCTTGCCCCCGCCCGGACCCCCTCCCGGGCCCACAGAGCTTCCCCGGTCCGCACCCGGAAGCCATACGCCTCCAGCCGCCGGATGCCGGCTTCCACCGCCTCCCGGCGGGCGTCCACCGGTCCCGAAGGCGCGACCACCCCCACGAGGTCGCCACGCCGTAGACGAGGGGGCTTAACCACACCAACGGCCACTGGGAATCACCCCCGATTGCAAGCCTGTTTCACGCACGCCCGAGCCACGCCAAACGAGGCACAACCCCGTTCGGCCGTACCCCCACGTGAAGCACCGCCACGCCGCGCGTGCTGAGCGACCTGCTTTACGCCCAGTTCACCCGACAGCATCCACCAACTGCGACCCATGCCCGTCGCTCGGTCGGTTAGGGGAAGCCCGCCGCAACGCCTCTCCTGAACCGCTTCTTCCAACCGCAAGCAACCGGCTCGACACGGCTGCTTTCATTCAACCACGACGAACTTTCACTTCGACCACCAGCCAAGTGAAAATCCGTCGCACTTCGCGCCCCCAGGCGGCCCCTTCATACCTGAAGTAACCCTCTCAGCACGGCACCGGCGATCCACCCACGGTGAGCTTCCACTTCGCTCACCAGCCAAGTGAAAATCCGTCGTACCTCACGCCCTCGGCTGGCTACTTCATGCCTGAAGTAACCCGCTCAGAACGGCGACAGCTACCCAGCTATGGCGAACTTCCACTTCGACCACCAGCCAAGTGAAAATCCGTCGTACCTCGCGCCCTCAGCCGGGTCCTCCACGCCTGAAACAACCCCCTGAGAGCGGCAGCCGCCCCCCAGATGCGTCGGCTCGGCCCCCTCCTCACGGCCGGATCCGCCCCATGACCACCGTGTCCACGTACTGCCCGTCCCGGAAGGCCGCCATCCGCTTGCGCCCCTCTGCGACGAACCCGAACGACTCGTACAGCTTGATGGCCCGTTCGTTGTCGGGGAACACCTCCAACTCGACGCGCAGGACGTTGAGCCAGCGGTCGGCGACGTCGATGGCGGCCGCCATCAGCGCCCGACCGATGCCCCGCCCCTGCCAGGCGTCGTGCACCATGATCCCGAGGCTGGCCGTGTGCAGGGTCCGGGAGTTCCGGTAGCGCTGCAGCCAGACGTTGCCCACCACCTTCCCGTCCACCTCGGCCACCAGCACGTAGTCGTACCGGGGGTCGATCCCCTCCAACTTCTTCCGCCACGACTCCGGCGTGGTATGAGGCGGCTGCAGGGTTCCGTAATAGACCTGCGGCCGGGACATGATCTCCGCGAACGCTTCCGCGTCCGACGGCCGGGCCATCCGAATCCCGATCTGCTCCATCGCTTCCCCTCCCGGTTGCAACGTCTGCGACGCTCACATGGGGGGTGACGCCGTCGTTCCTCGGGTTTGCCCGCCCCATGCTTCACGTCTAGTTTTTGGCTGACGGAAATAGTACCCATACCGTTCCAACTGCATTGAAACATTCAGCCTATGCCACTCTGTTCGAATCGCCTCTTTCTTTTCAGGCCCGTGCTGGACGAACCGCAACATCGGGCGGGCCCATGAACGTCACGGCCGGATCCGCCCCATGACCAGGAGGTCCACATACTGACCGTCGCGGAAGGCCGCCATCCGCTTGCGCCCCTCGACGGCGAAGCCGAAGGACTCGTAGAGCTTGATCGCCCGCTCGTTGTCGGGGTAGACCTCCAGCTCGATGCGGAGGATGTTGAGCCAGCGGTCGGCGGCGTCGATCGCGGCCGCCATCAGCGCCTTGCCGATGCCCCGCCCCTGGTAGGCGTCGTGCACCGACATGCCCAGGGTGGCGACGTGCAGGGTCCGGGGGTTCCGGCTGCGGTGCAGCCCGAGGCTGCCCACCACCCTCCCGTCCACCTCCGCCACGAGCAGGTAGTCGTACTTGGGGTCGTTCGCCTCCAGCCGCTTCCGCCACACCTCCGGCGTGGTGTGCGGCAGCTGCAAGGTGTTGTAGTAGACCGCCGGCTGCGCCAAGATCTCCGCGAACGCCTCTGCATCGGATGGCCGGGCCATGCGGATCTTGATCTGGTCCACCGGTGCGCCTCCTTTCTGAAGCGTGGCGGGCCACCGCCGGGCCGGCGGCCCCGCACGGGCGATTGCCGCGCATGCCATCATCCGAGGAGAATACGGGATGTCCCGGCAGCGTGATCGGCGCGCGGGACAGCCCTTTCCTGTGCTAGACCGTCGTGCGGATGTGCAGCTCCTGCAGCTGCTTCTGCGCCACCTCGCTGGGGGCGTCGGTCATCAGGTCCGTGGCCTTGGCCGTCTTCGGGAAGGCGATCACGTCCCGGATCGACTGCCGCCCGGCCAGGAGCATCACGAACCGGTCCAGGCCGAAGGCGATGCCGCCGTGGGGCGGGGCGCCGTACTCGAACGCCTCCAGCAGGAAGCCGAACTTGGCCTGCGCCTCCTCGGGCGTGAAGCCCAGCAGCTCGAACATCCGGTTCTGCAGCGGCCGCTGGTGGATTCGGATCGATCCGCCGCCCAGCTCGACGCCGTTCAGGACCAGGTCGTAGGCGTTGGCCCGGATAGCCGCCAGCTCCTCCCGGGTGGCCCCCTCCTTGAACACCTTGTCCAGGTCCTCGGGATGGGGCGAGGTGAACGGGTGGTGCACCGCCACGAACCGGTTCTCCTCCTCGTCCCACTCCAGCAGCGGGAAGTCGATCACCCACAGCAGGTTGAACTCGCCGGGCTTGCGGAGGCCGAGCCGGTTGCCCATCTCGACCCGCAGGGCGCCCAGGGCGGCGGCCACCACGTCCGGCTGGTCGGCGACGAAGAGCAGCAGGTCGCCGGGCTCCCCTTCCAGCCGGCGGACGATCTCCGCCGTCTCCGCCTCGGTGAGGAACTTGGTGAAGGAAGAGCGGACCTCGCCGCCCTCGCCCAGGGCGATGTAGGCCAGCCCCTTGGCCTTGTAGGTCTTCACGAACTCGGTCAGCTCGTCGATCTGCTTGCGGGAGTACCCGCCGCAGCCCTTGGCGTTGATGCCCTTCACCTGGCCGCCCGCCCCGACCGCGCCCTTGAACACGCCGAAGCCGCAGCCGGCGGCGATGTCGCTGATGTCCACCAGCTCCATCCCGAAGCGCAGATCAGGCTTGTCCGAGCCGTACCGGGCCATCGCCTCGGCGTAGGTGAGCCGCCGGAAGGGGGTGGCGATCTCGATACCCAGCGCCTCCCGGAACACCCGGGCCACCATCTGCTCCGTGATGGCCAGGACGTCCTCCCGCTCCACGAAGGACATCTCCACGTCGATCTGGGTGAACTCCGGCTGCCGGTCAGCCCGCAGGTCCTCGTCCCGGAAGCAGCGGACGATCTGCACGTACCGCTCCAGACCGCTCACCATGCAGAGCTGCTTGAAGATCTGCGGCGACTGGGGCAGGGCGTAGAACTTGCCCGGGTTCACCCGGGAGGGCACCAGGTAGTCGCGGGCCCCCTCCGGCGTCGACTTGGTGAGCATCGGCGTCTCGATCTCCAGGAAGCCGTGCTCGTCGAAGAAGTCCCGCACCGCCTTGGTGACCCGGTGGCGGAGGATCAGGTTCCGCTGCATCTCCGGCCGGCGCAGGTCCAGGTAGCGGTACTTCAGCCGCACCGTCTCGTCCACGTCCAGGTCGTCCTGGATGTAGAAGGGCGGCGTCTTGGCCGGGCTCAGGATGCGCAGGTCCAGCGCCCGGATCTCGAACCGGCCGGTGGGGATGTTGGGGTTCACCGCCTCCGGCGTCCGGTGGACCAGCCGGCCCCGCACGGCCAGCACGTACTCGGAACGGACCTGCTCCGCCTTGCGGAAGAGGTCGGCGCCGCACTCCTCCACGTCGAAGACCACCTGCACCAGGCCGGTGCGATCCCGCAGGTCCACGAAGATCAGGGAGCCGTGGTCACGCCTGCGCTGCACCCAGCCGTTGACGGTGACCTCCTGCCCCACCAGGGCGTCGGTGACCTCGCCGCAGTAGACCGTACGCTTCATGCCCTGAATCGACTCGCTCATGCCTCAGCCCTCCGCAAGTGCGAGATGATCTGATCGAGCGGCACCGACTCCTGCGTGCCCTCGTCCATGTGCTTCACCGATGCGACGCCCTGGCGCACCTCGTCCTCGCCCAGGATGACGACGTACCGGCTGTTCTGCTTGCCAGCGTACTTCATCTGCGCCTTCAGGCTGCGCCCCAGGTAGTCGATGTCGGCCGAGAGGCCGGCGTCCCGCAGCGCGTAGAGCAGCTTCAGCCCCACGGGCCGGGCCGCATCGCCCAGGGTGGCCACGAAGACGTCCAGCCGGGGCCGGTCGGCGAACGGGGCCGTCAGCCCCTCCTCCTCCAGGACCATCAGCACCCGCTCCATTCCCATGCCGAAGCCGACGCCCGGCGTGGGCTTGCCGCCGACGATCTCGATCAGCCCGTCGTAGCGGCCGCCGCCCCAGAGGGCCGACTGCGCCCCCAGCTTCGGGTGCAGCACCTCGAACACGGTCTTGGTGTAGTAGTCCAGCCCCCGCACGATGCGGGTGTCGATCTGGTAGGGGATCCCCATGGCCGCCAGGTGGCTCAGCAGGCCCTCCCAGTGGCGCCGGCAGTCGTCGCAGAGGTAGTCCAGCGTCACCGGGGCGGTCCGCTGCGCCGGGTGGTCGGCGTCCCGCTTGCAGTCCAGGAGCCGGAGCGGGTTCTTCTCAAAGCGCGTGTTGCAGTCCTCGCACAGCTCGCCCAGGTGCGGCCGGAAGTGGTCCTGCAGGGCCTGCCGGTAGCGGGGCCGGCACTGGGGACAGCCGATGGAGTTGACCGAGACCACGAGGCCCGTGAGCCCCAGCCGGGCCACCACGTCCAGCCCCAGCTTGATCACCTCGGCGTCCACCGCCGGATCCTGGGCGCCGAAGACCTCCACGTCCAGCTGGTGGAAGCCCCGGAACCGGCCCTTCTGCACGTTCTCGTACCGGAACGCCGGACCGTAGGCGAAGATCTTGGTCGGCTGCGGGTTGTTGTACAGGCCGTTCTCGAGCCAGGCCCGCACCAGCCCGGCCGTGAACTCCGGCCGCATCGCCATCCGGCGGGCGTCCGGGTCGTCGCCCCGGGGCGTGATGTTGAACATCTCCTTCGTCACGATGTCCGTGGTCGCCCCGACGCCGTGGATGAACAGGTCCACGTACTCCACCATCGGCGGCCGGAGCTCCTGGTAGCCGTACAGCCGCGCGACCTCCCGGAAGATCTCCTCCAGCCGCTGCCAGCGGTAGGAGTCCCGCCAACCGTACTGCTCGCCCGGGAGGATGTCGTTGAATCCCCGCGGCGCCTGGATGCTCACGCTCGATCCTCTCCTCGTCCGGTTGTTGTGAGGGGCTCGCTCGCCCCGAGGTAGACCGGGTCGATCGGCTCCTCCCGCACCTCGCCGTTTACGGCGTAGACCCAGTAGGCTCTGGCCCCGGGCCGGGAGGAGACCACCTTGAACAGGTGCTCGCCGACGTAGTGCAGGGCCACGCCGTCGTCCGCCGCGATGCCGTCGCTCACCACCCCGGCCTTGCGCAGCCGATGGTAGGCCGGCCGGCGCTCGGGCTCGCCATCGTAGTGCGGGCAGTTGCTGCCCTTCAGGAAACCCAGCCCCGGAAGGGCGGTCAGCTCGCCGGGGATCGAGTCGGTCACGCCCTGCTCGAACCAGCAGATGGAGCCGGCGCTCAGCCCCGCCAGGATGATGCCCTGCTCCCAGGCGGTGTGCAGCACCTGATCCAGCTCCCACTCCCGCCACAGGGCCAGCATGTTCTTGGTGTTGCCGCCGCCCACGTAGATCACGTCCTGGACCAGCAGGAGGGCGGCCATGTCCCGCACCGTCGGCCGCAGGAGCGAGAGATGCGTCGGCTCCGCGCCGAGCTGGGTCATCGCCCGGTAGAAGTTGACGATGTAGCCCTCCGCGTCGCCACTGGCCGTCGGCAGGAAGCAGACCTTCGGCCGGGCCTTGCCGGTGAGGCCCAACACGTACCGATCCAGGAGCGGGTTCTCCGGTTCCATGGAGAAGCCGCCGCCGCCCATCGCCACAATCTGCTTCATCCGTGCCCCCTCCTTGTCGGGATAAAAAACAGCGCCCGTCCCGCATGGGACGAGCGCATGCGCTCGCGGTGCCACCCACGTTGATGCCCACCTGCGGGCAGGCATCCCCTTGGCAGGGCCGTCGCCCGGAGAGCGAAGCCCCCTCCCTCTGATAACGGCGGGAGTCTCCGGCGCAGCCTACGCAACCGCCGCGGCACGTGGTGCCTGCGCGGCCTTCGACTGCGCAGCTCGAGGGGGTGTCCGGCTCCGCCGCCTTCCCGCCGACCTTTCAGCCTGAGGGCCGGCTCTCTGCAGGGGGCCCGTGCGGAGCCCTGCTCCCTGTCATCGCCTTTGATCCTGGATTCTACTTCTCTGGCCACGGGCTGTCAATACCCTAAACCAAAAGTCTCAGGGCCCGCGGAATCGACTCCAGGGTCACCGGCAGGCTGCCGATGACCTCGCCGTCCACCTGGGTGAGTGGGGCGTGTTCGGCGGCCGCCGTAATCGACACCCTGCGCGCCTTGCGGTAGATCACCCCGGGCAGGTTCCGGTGCAGCCCCACCAGCGCGGCCGAGACGTAGCGCAGGTAGTCTCCCACCGCCTCTGCGGTGAAGATGCAGACGTCCAGGTCAGGGTCGGTGAGGGAGGCGTCCGGCGTGAACTGGAAGCCGCCACCGTAGGAGCGGGCGTTGCCCGCCACCACGAACCGGCCCTCCACCGGCGGCTCGCCGTCCAGGTGCACGACGAACGGCGCCAGCTCCCACCGCCAGATGAACTGCATGGCGGCCACGAAGAAGGCCGCCTTCCCAAACCGGCGCTTGAGCTCGGGATCCACCGAACCGGCCACCGCCGCGTCCAGGCCGACCCCGGCCATCAGCAGGAAGTACCGGTCGTTGGCCCGGCCCACCGTCACCTCCGCGGTCCGCCCGTCGAGGATCCGCCTGGCCATCTCCTCCGGCCGGTGCGGAAGGTGCAGCTCGGCGGCCAGCACGTTCGCGGTGCCGCCGGGCCAGAAGCCCAGAGCCGCCCCGGTGCCCATCACCCCCTGCAGCGCCTCGTTCATGGTGCCGTCGCCGCCGTGGGCGAGGATCAGGTCGTACCCTTCCCCGGCCCTCGCCTGCGCGATCTCGGTCGCGTGGCCGGGCCGCGCCGTGGGGCAGATGGCCACCTCGCAGCCGGCTGCGCGCAGGGGCGCCGCCAGCCGGGCCAGCGGCTCCTCCCGCTCCCGGGGCCGCCCGGAGGCCGGATTGTAGATGACCGCAATGCGCCGGAAGGCCATGCGCGCCACCCCCTACTCGCCGTAGAGCAGCCTGAGCTCCGCGACCTTCCGCCGGGCCAGCTCCTCGACCCGCTCCACGTACGCCTGCGGGTCGTTGGGGTTGGCCGGCGCCTTCAGGAGCCACCCCCGCCCCTCTCCCAGGGGCTTGAACCACTTGGAGGTGGCGCCGCCGCCCAGGCCGATGACGGTCTGCCGCTCCTCCATCATCTGGATGTTGTAGAGCGACTCCTTCCCGGGCAGGGCGTAGCCCACGTTCTCCAGGGAGCCCACCATGAACTTCTGCCGGTACAGGTAGTACGGCCGCTGGCCCATGGCCCGGGCAGTCTCCGCCGCGTCCTGCACCAGAGCCTCGGCCTCGGCCGGGGTGAGCGCCCGGAGCACCTCGCCGGCCGCACCCGCCGCGTGGATGCGAGAGCCCCGCTTGACGGCCAGGGTGTGCACGGTGAGGTTGTCGGGGGCCAGGCGGCGCATGTCCTCCAGGGTGTGGTGCACCTCGGCGGGGCCCTCCCCCGGCAGACCGATGATGATGTCCGTGTTCACCGTGAAGCCGGCCGGATGGGACCGCACCAGGTCGTAGGCCCGGTAGAACTTCTCCACCGTGTGGATGCGGCCCAGGTGCATCAGCGTGGCCTGCACGGTGGTCTGGGGGTTGACGCTGACCCGCGTCACGCCGTGCGCCGCCATCACGTCCAGCTTGTACCGGTTGAACGTCTCGGGCCGTCCGCCCTCGATGGTGTACTCCGCCGGGGACTGGCCTTTGAGCAGGGTCTCCGCGGCGGTGCGCAGCATCCAGGCAAAGTCCTCATCCCGGGGGCTGGTCGGCGTGCCGCCGCCGAAGTAGATGGACTCCACCCGGAGCCCCAGGTCCCGGATCGCCTGCCCGATGATCGCCATCTCCCGCCCGAGGGCCTCCAGGAAGGGGGAGATCTGATCCCGGTGCTGGTTGATGGGATAGATCGAAAAGGAACAGAACGAGCAGATGGACGGGCAGAACGGGATCCCGATGTAGAGCGAGACCGCCCGGGGGTCGCGCCCCAGGAAGGGCCGCTGCAGCCGGGCGACGCCGGTCACCAGCTCCGCCTTCTCCCGCGCCAGCCGGAACTCGCCGGTAAGGCGCGCCACCGGGTCCGGCTCGTCCTCGTCCAGCATCTGGTGGACCAGCTTGGTGGGCCGCACGCCGGTGAGGATGCCCCACTTGGGCCGGAAGCCCGCCAGCGGCGCGAGGGCGTCCACCAGCAGCCCCTTGGCCAGCCGGCGGAGCCGGTGCTCAAAGGTGCGGGGGCTCTCCTCCGCCCCCTGGACCAGTTCCCCCTCCGCCCGGCGGGAGCCGCCGGGGCCGCGGGCGGTGACGACCACCACCCACGGCCGGGCGGCCGGGGGCAGGGGGACGGCTGCATCCGCGCCGGGGTCGGCAGCCGGCGCGCCGCCCGGCCGCGCGGTCACATCCACCTGCCACGCGGCATCCCCGCCGGCGGGTTCCGGGCTTCCCGGCACCCAGACCGCGAAGGGCTCCCCCGGGAAGAAGACGTGTCCCATCTGGGTCAGGTCGCTGGCAAAAACGGGGCTGTTGCCCCGGAGCAGGATCCCGCTCATGCGCTCTCACCTCAAAGGGGGCCGTGGCTCTCGCCCGGCCCCCGTCCGCAGTTTCATCCGCTATTAACGCTTGCCCGTATGGCCCGGCACGTATTCGTCCCAGCCCCACAGCCCGAACAGCAGGTTGAGCAGACCCAGGCCCATCAGGACGTAGCCGGTCGTCCCGCCCACCGCGATGCCGAACATCACGGAGAGCGCGAAGAGGAGCGGGCTCAGGGCCTTCCAGAGGTACCCCCGCCGCACCAGGCGCGGTGCGGGGATGCGCACCCGCACGCGCGCGGCGGCCTGCCCGCCGGACCGGCGAGCCGCGGCGCGCGCCTCCACCCGGGCCGCCTCACGCTCCGCCGCGCCCGCGAAGGCCAGGCGCAGCGCCAGGACGTTGGGCAACAGCAGGGCCGCACCCAGGAGGGCGAGCCCGATGACGGTTAAGACCATATGCGAACCCCCCACAGTTCAAGCGATGGTCCTACATATTCTATTTGCTTTTGTTCAAGTCCTCCCAGTGGTTACCCCATCCGGCCGAGGATGTCGCAGAGCTGTTCCAACTCGGCTTCGGTGAGGTTCTTCACCATCTCGCGGAAGGCGGCCCTGCGGCGCTGGATCGCCGCCTCCAGGGCCTGCTCGCCCTCGGGGGTGATCCTCACCCACACCACCCGCCGGTCGCGCTGGTCCCGCTCCCGCTCTGCGAACCCCGCCTTCACCAGCCGGTCCACCAGACCGGTCGCCGCGCTGAGGGTGACCGTCAGCTCGTTGGCCACCTCGGTCACCTGCAGCGGCCCGCGGGCCTTCAGGGCCTTCAGCACGATCATCTGGCTCATCGACATTCGCGGTCCCGGAGCTACCTCCTGGTAGGCCGTCGTCGCCGCCGTCATCACACGCACCATGTTGTCGAACGAGGCCTCCAGCTTCGGGAGATAGGCTTCGATGCGGGCAGACTCCATTCGAACACCTCCGGGCCCGAAGTTCACATCGTTAACATTTTTGATTGTCCGGATTATACCCGTAACCGGAAACCGGTGTCAAGGACGCGCGAGAAGGCGGTCACCGTCACGCTCATGCCAGGAACGGGTTGTAGGCCTTTTCGTCGCCGATGGTCGTGGACGGGCCGTGCCCCGGGTAGACCGCGGTATCCGGAGGCAGGGTGAGCAGCCGCTCCTTGATGGACTGGATCAGCGTGTGGTAGTCGCCTCCGGGCAGGTCGGTGCGCCCGATGGACCCGGCGAAGAGCGTGTCGCCCGCGAGGAGATGTCCGGGCCGGTAGAGGCAGATACCGCCCGGGCTGTGGCCGGGCGTGTGGATCACCCGGAAGCGCAGCGCGCCCGCCTCCACCTCGTCGCCGTCCTGCAGGAGCCGGTCCGCCGGGGAGGCCTGAACGGTCATGCCGAAGTAGAGGCTGCCGTTGCGGGCCGGGCTGGTCAGGCAGTCGGCGTCGGCCTCGTGGATGGCGACGGGCGCGCCGCTCCACCCCTTCACCCAGTCCACCCCGCCGATGTGGTCCAGGTGGCCGTGGGTGAGGACGATGCCGACCACGGTCAGGTCGTTCTCCATGACGCAGGACTGGATCCACGGGTCCGGGACGCCCGGGTCGATCACGAGCGCCTGGCGGGTCTCGCCGCAGGCGACGATGTAGCAGTTGGCCATGAACGCGCCGAGGGCGCGGTGCCACAGCTGCATGGGCCTTCCTCCATAAAGAGGCCGGGACGACGAGGTCCCGGCAGGTGTTGCCGTCTCTACTTCCAGTATAGGCGGTTTGGCCCCCGACGCAAGTCGGGGCGTGGCGGCGCTGATGCCGCGGAACGTCACTGCAGGTTGAGGATGCCCAGGAGCGCCGACACGAGGACGGCCACGGCCGAGAGGAATGAGCTGATCAGGAGGCTGGCCGTCTCTTTCTTGCCGTCCAGCCGCCCCTCGACGAAGCCGATCCGCGACTTCAGGGGCAGCAGGGCCGCGCGCATCTCGGCCACCACCTCCCGGTGCTCGGCCCAGAGGCGGGCGCTTTCCGCCCGCTGCCGCTCCAGGCCTGCCTCCACTTGGGCCAGACGGTTGTGGAGGTCGTCAGCCAGTTCGGCCAGGGCCTGAACACGGTAGACCAGGTCGTCGGTCCAGGGTGCCATACCGATCCACCTCCGCTGTACCCTTTTCTTAATGGTACCGGAGACGAACCGGACAGGCCATAGATCTGTAAGGTTTTACCTCTCAGTGAGCGGGATCAGAACGTCTTCTCCGAGTCGATCAGGATGGTGACCGGCCCGTCGTTGACCAGTTCCACCTCCATATGCGTCTGGAACCGGCCGGTTTCCACGTGAAGCCCCAGCGCGCGCAGCCGCTCCACAAACCGCCGGTACAGCGGCTCCGCCTGCTCCGGGCGCGCCGCCCGGTCGAACCCGGGCCGCCGGCCCCGGCGCACGTCGCCGTACAGGGTGAACTGGCTGACGGCCAGGACCGCTCCGCCAGCCTCCTGAATCGACCGGTTCATCTTGCCTTCCTCGTCCTCGAAGACCCGCAGCCCGGCGACCTTCTCGGCGAGGTAGTCCGCCGCGGCCTCGTCGTCCTCCCGGGACACGCCCAGCAGCACCACGTAGCCGGGGCCGATCTGGCCCACCACCTCGCCTCCGACGGTGACCCGGGCGCGGCTGACCCGTTGCACGACTGCCCGCAAGATCACTGCCTCCTCACTCGGTTGCTATCCGGGGGATACGCTCCCTGCCCGAAGAACTCCTCCCGGGCCTGTGGCAGCGCCCTAATCCGACGGACGGTGCGCGCCCGGCCGGTAGACCGTTCAGACTACTCCTCCAATGGATTCTTCAACGGATTGGTTGAGAAACGTTCTCATTGTACTATCAAACCGCAAACAGCCGACGACCCCGAGACGATACAGACGATCTGCCACCCCAACCAAAGAACCGCAGGAGGGATGGCCTTATGACGAACATCTTCCAGGGGCCCAAGAGCAGCTGGATCTGGCTCGTGATTCGCCTGTACGTCGGTTACCAGTGGCTGGTCGCCGGATGGCACAAGATCGTCGACGGATTCGACGCCAGCGGCTTCCTGAAGGGAGCCATCGCGAAGGCAGTCCCCGCCGCCGAGGGTGCCAAGCCGGTCGTCCAGGGCTGGTGGGCAGCTTTCCTCGAAGGGTTCGCCCTTCCCAACGTCGGCCTGTTCAACTTCTTGATTCCCTGGGGCGAGTTCCTCGTCGGCCTGGCGCTCATCCTCGGCTTCGCCACGATCTTCGCCGCAACGATGGGCATGGTCATGAACTTCGCCTTCCTGCTCAGCGGCACCATCAGCACCAACCCCAACTACCTGATCCTGCAGTTCATCCTGGTCAGCCTGGGAGGCGCCTACGCCGGCTACATCGGCATCGACTACTACTTCCGGCCTGTCTGGCGCAAGGCCATTGCACGCATCCTGCCCGGTGAGGGCAACGCAGCAGCGCAGCGAGCCTAGGACCCACGCATCCCGCCGACGCAGCCCCGACGCCGCAGCCGCTTCCGCCCCCGCAGCACCGTAACCGCCCTCACGCAGCAGTGGCTGGCCACCGTCCCCGCAGTTGACCTGGACCCAACGTCCTGCCGAACCCCCATCTTCGCCGCAGCAGATCTGCCCCGGACGTCCTACCCAATCCCCACGCTCGCCGCAGCCAGACACCCCCGTCCTCGCAGCAAATCCGCCCTTCCCCCAGCATCCCCGGCCAGATCATGCAGCAGATCCGCCACACGCGGCAGCACACGCACCCTTCCCTCACCCGCCCCTTGGATAACCCGAAAGCCCGCCGCTCCGGCGGGCTTTCAGGCTTTTCCGGACCGGTCACGAACGCCGGACGCCCCGGCGCACATGCCACTCCCACACCTCCCGGGACACGGCGGCGATGTAGTGGCTGGCCTGGCGCGCCGTCATCCCGTGCGTCATCACCACCAGCACGTAGGGTCGCCGGTCCAGGACGAGGGCCGCATCGTGAAACGACGTCCCCTTGGACCCTGTCTTGTTGGCCACCGGCACGCCTGGAGGCAGTCCGGCCGGGATCCGGCCTTTGGACCTGGACTCCCGCATGAACCCCAGCAGTTCCTCCCAGGGTTCGGGGGACCGTCGGGCCGCCTCCCAGATATTGCGCAGGACGATGCCCAGATCCTCGGGGGCGATGCGGTTCCCCTCCCACAGCTCCCCCGGGGTGTGCATCCGGGGGGTGCCGTACCGGATGCCCAGGCTGCGGTAATACTGCACCATGGGCTGGACGCCGAGCCTGCGCATGAGGGCGTTGGCGGCCGTGTTGTCGCTGTGCACCAGCATCAGGCGCGCGACCTCCCGCAGCGGCAGCCGGGTCCCGTCCGGCACGCCGTTGAGGATGCCCGATCCGTCCTTCCAGTCCACCGCGCGGATGGCCAGCGGCTCGTCCAGCGACACCTGCCCCGTCGCCGCCAGGTGGTAGAGGTAATTGGCGATCAGCACCTTGACCGTGCTGGCCGCCGTATACACCTCGTCCGCCCGCACCCCGAAGGTCTCGTGGGTGGAGAGGTCGTAGTACCAGACGCTGACCACCCCCGGCGCCCACCGGGTCAGCCGCTCGATCCTGCGCACCACGTCGGCCGCGTCGTCCGGCACCCGCAGGACGGACGGCCCGCCCGGGGCCGCCGCGGTGACCGGCGCCAGCGCAAGCAGGCCCGCCAACCCGAGGGCCAGCCAGGGGAGCCGCCGGTGCCATGCCCTGCCTTTCACCAGCCATCACCACAGATAGGTTGCCCGCCCGGGTGAAAGCCATCCGGCCCGCGGCGCTAGTCCCCCGCGTCCAGCAGCGCCTGCGCCTTCAGCCAGAGGCCGCACTCGACCCGCTTCTTCGTCAGGGCGCACCCGATGGACTCCGGCTTGAAGATGTCGCCGTTCAGCAGGTCGGCGTTGGCGTGGCAGCCGCCGCTGCAGGAGTAACGGGCCCAGCAGGTGGGGCAGGACTCCTTGGTGTAGATGTGGCAGCCCGCCAGCCGGGCCTGCAGCTCCTTCGCCACGACCCCCTCGGCCACGTTGCCCAGGCGGAACCGCTCCCGTCCGACGAACTGGTGGCACGGGTAGAGGTCGCCCTCGGGGGTCACCGCGAGGTACTGGACGCCGGCGCCGCAGCCCTGCACCCGGCGGGGCAGGCAGGGGCCGGTCTCGGCCTCCACCGCGAAGTGGTGGAAGGTGATGGGCCGCCCCTCCCGGCGCCGCCGGTTGACCTCCACGGCCAGCCGCTCGTACTCGGCCAGAAGCCGCGGCAGGTGCTCCTCCCGGAGCGCGTACGGCGCGTCGGGCGTCGCGACCACCGGCTCCAGCGAGAAGTGGGGCGAGTGCATCCGGTCCACCATGTACAGGGCGTCCTCGGCAAAGTCCAGGTTGTCCGCGGTGTAGGTGCCCCGCAAGACCGCGTACGCGCCCCGGCCCGTGGCGCCCTGGGCCGCCCCGTACTCCCATACGGGCTTCCCGCCCGGGGCCCGCCGCTCCAGCACCATCCGGATCGCTTCCTCGACCCTCCGGCTGGAGCCCGACCGCTTGGCGTCATGCACCTCGGGCCGGCCGTCCAGGCTCAGGATCAGGCTGACCTGCTCCCGGTCCAGCTCGTCCAGAATCTCGGGGGTGAGCAGCGTGGCGTTGGTCGTCAGAGTGAAGGTGAAGGCCTTGCCGGCCCGGCGCCCGGCTTCCCGGGCGTAGGCAATGGTCTCCCGGACGACCTTCCAGTTCATCAGCGGCTCGCCGCCGAAGAAGTCGACCTCGCAGACGGGCCGGGGACCGCTCAGCCGGATGAGGAGGTCCACGGCCTGCCGGGCGACCTCGAACGGCATCAGCTTCACGGGGCCGCCGTAGGTGCCGTCGTCGGCGAAGCAGTAAGTGCATCTCAGGTTGCACGCGTGGGCGACGTTGAGGCAGATCGCCCGCAGCGGGTCGCCCGGCTTGGGCATGACCGGCTCCCACTCGGGCGGCGGGGCAAACAGCAGCCCCTGCGCCCTGAGTTCGGCGATCTCCGCGAGGGCCTCCTCCACCCCGGCCGCGCCGTGGCGCGCCCGCAGGCGCTCCAGCCCGGCCTCGTCGGGCCCCTCAGGGCCGTACTCCAGCAGGTCCCACACCACGTCATCCACCAGGTGCAGGCTGCCGCTATGCACATCGAGCACCAGCCTGGTGCCCTGCATTTCGAAACGATGGATCTCCCCGTGCTGCACGGTGGCGTCCCTCCCAGTCGTATCCCTCCGAATCGTCATCCGCCGAGCCCCGCCCGTCGGAGAAGAAGGGCCGGGCGATCCGCCCGGCCCCTTGCCCTACCGCCTGGTCGCCTCGTGAATCCGGACCTGCTCAGCCGCGGGGCTCGTCAGGCTGCTGACGGAGCAGACGATGTTACCCACGGTACAGGAGGTCTTGCAGGCCGACTGGCAGGAGACAGCGCAGTCCGTGCAGCCCGCGAACTGCACCGTCGTCTGCAGCCGCGGCGCAGACAGGGTGCGGATATGCCTGGCCAAGGAAAACCCTCCAATCGCTTGGATTACACCTTCCTAGTATAACCTTTGCAGGTCTGAAGCTGCGTAGTACAAACGGTCCATTCGCAAATAGCACGAAAGGGCTACCCCCGCGCCGGAGGCTGCCCCCGAACCGCTCCAGGACGGCCGGACGGCGCCAGCCTGCAGCGGCCGCCAGCCCCTGCCCACGCAGGACCCGCCCCCGAACCCGCGCAGAGGCGGCGGAACCACCCCGTCGTGGCTCCGCCGCCTCCGTTCCGTCCAGCTCAGAAAGACGCTTCCAGCTCGTCGATCAACGACCCGACGTAGGCGATCGCCTTGCGGATCGGTTCGGGGCTGGTCATGTCGACGCCGGCCCGGGCCATCAGCTCCATGGGCGGCAGGCTGCCGCCGAGCTTCAGCACCTCCACCCACTGCTCCGCCGCCGGCTGCCCTTCCTCCTTGATCCGCTGCGCCATCAGGGTGCCGCAGGTGAGGCCGGCGGAGTAGGTGTACGGGTAGAGCCCCATGTAGTAGTGGGGCTGGCGCATCCAGGTGAGCTTCGCACCCTCGTCGATGACCACCTCGCCGCCCCAGAACTGCTCCAGGATGGCCCCCTTCGTCTCGGAAAGCAGTTGCGCGGTAACGGGAACGCCCTTCTCGGCCTGGGCGTAGATCCGCCGCTGCAGCTCCGCCTCCAGCAGGTGGCGGACGAAGTTGTGGTGATAGGTCATCAGGAGCTGCGTGATGACCCACCGCCGCATGCGCTTGTCATCCGTGCCCTTCAGGATGTGGTCCGCCAGCAGCACCTCGTTCATGGTCGATGGGGCTTCGACGAAGAACAGGGACGGTTCCACGTTCAGCAGCCGCTGATGGCGGTTGGCCAGTTCGAAGTGGCCCGCATGGCCCAGCTCGTGCGCCAGGGTGAACGCCGAGCGCATGTGGCCCGTGAACGTCAGGAGGATGTACGAATGGGCCCCGTACGGCGAGGTGCAGAAGGCGCCCGCCTGCTTGCCCACGTTGTCCGCCCAGTCGATCCAGCGCTCATTGAACGCCCGCTCGATGATCGCCCGGTACTCGGGCCCCAGCACGCTCAGGGCGTCCAGGATCAGGTTGGCGGCCTCCTCCCGCGTCACCTGCGGGTTGTAACCGGGGTCCAGCGGCGCCTCGATGTCGCAGTAGCGCATCTCGTCCAGCCCCAGCACCCGCTTGCGCAGCCGGGCGTAGCGGCGCATGTGCGGGGCCAGCTCGGACTGGATCACGTCCAGCAGGTTGTGGTAGACCCCGTGGTCGATGCGGTGCGGCGCCAGCAGCATGTGCGTGACCGATTCGTACCCCCGCAGCCGGGACAGGACGATGTTCTTCTTCACCTCGGTGGCGAAGGTGGCGGCGAGGGTGTTCTGGTACGCCTTCAGCCCCCGGGTGAAGGAGTCGAACGCGGCCCGCCGGACCGCCGTGTCCGCCGACAGTTCCAGCTCGTCCTCGTACAGGGAGAACGACACCGGCAGGGTGCGCCCGTCCGGGGCGGTGATGGGCTCGAAGGTCATGTCAGAGGAACGGGCCCGCTCGTAGATGATGAACGGGGCCTCGCTGACCTCGGACAGCGCGGCCAGCGCCTCCTCGGTCTGGGGATGCAGCTTGTAGGGCCGCTCGATCAGGACCTGCTCCAGCGCAGGCCGGTAGACCGCCAGCTCCGGGTCGGCCGCCATCCACGCCTCCGCCTGCCCCTCGGGAAGCGCGAGGATCTCGGACTTGATAAAGGCCGTCGCCGCCATGAACTGCGCCTGCAGCGCATAGGCCTTGGCCAGCATCCCCTGGTTCTCGGGATCCGACCCGTCACCGCTCGCCAGCAGGTTGGCGTAGGTCCCCCAGCGCACCATCCGTTCAAGCAAGGTTTCGAACGCCTTCAGCGCGGCGGCCAGCGTCGCCGGCCCTTCGGCGAGGCGGCCCTTGTACTGGGTGACCGCGGGCAGGTCGGCCTCAATCGCCTTCCCTTCGGCCTCCCAGGCCTCGTGGGACGGGAACAGGTCGTGCAGGTTCCAGGTCAGCTCCACAGGAACCTCGTTTCGGCGGAGTCGCATGCGACACTACTCCTTCCTTTGGCCTTGGCGTCGGTAGAAGTATTCGCCATTGAATGGGGGCTACCTTCCCGGGGGCGAGGCGCAGGTGCGGATGAGCGAAGCAGGGGATCATGCATCGTATGGCAAAGAAAACTGGTGATTGCTCCACAGGGATGTCATGGAGGTCAGGTGAGCGGGATGACACGGAGAACCCTCTTCTGGCTGGGCCCGCTGGTCTTCCTGGTCCACGATCTGGAGGAGGTGTTTCTGGCGCGGGCCTGGGTGGAGCAGAACCGCTTGCTGATCGCGGGCACGCCGTTCGAACCCGTCGTCGAGGCGATGGGTTATGAACCCGGGAAGTTCGGCCTCGTCGTCGCCCTGGCCACCGTCGTGTACGGGGTGATCGCCTGGTCCGCAGCCCGAGCGTGTCAGCCCGGACTGAGCATGAACCTCTATGTCGCCACGGTACTGACCCTGTTTGTCAACGTCATCACGCACGTGGGGCAGGCCCTCCTGCTGGGAATGTACACCCCGGGCGTGATCACCGCGGTGCTGGTGGTTCTGCCCTACACGGTGGCCGCGTTTCGCATGCTGAGAGCCCAACGTCTGCTGACCGCGACCACCTGGAAGACCAGTCCTCTCATGGGCATCGGCATGCTGGCCGCCCTCTTCGGGCTGATGATCGCCCTCTGACGGTGGCAGGAAATGTAAAGACGCCGGTGCGTTCTGCGTCGGCGTTGTTCTGTGTCCTGGTCTTCGGGGAGACCCGTCACGCCTGCTTGGCCCGCGCAGCCTTCCCGCGCCGCTCCCGCACCACGCGCTCGACGTGCATGACGTCCCGGACCTTGCCGATCTTGTTCATCACGTACTGCAGCTGCTGCGCGTCGCGGATCTCCAACACCAGGTCCAACGTAGCGATCTTCGACTTGTTCGCCCGGCTGGAGGTGGAGAGCATGTTGATCCGGGCGTCGGCGATGATGGAGACCACGTCCGCCAGCAGCCCGGAGCGGTCGAGGGCCGTCACCTGCACCTCCACCGGGGCGGAGGTCTGGTAGTTCTCCTCCCAGGCCACCTCGATCAGCCGGTCGGGGTCCTTGGCCAGGTCCTCCATATTGGGGCAGTCGATGCGGTGCACCGTGACCCCGCGGCCGCGGGTGACGTAACCGATGATCGGGTCGCCGGGGACGGGGGTACAGCACCGGGAGAGCCGCACCACCAGGTTGGACACGCCTTTGACCCGGATGCCGTTGGAGGCCTTGCCGTAACCGGACCAGTCCTTCTTCTCGATCTCGACGGGCGCGGCCGGCTCCTGGGCCCGCTTCTCCTTCTCGTACATCTCCCGCAGCCGGGAGACCACGGAGGCGGCGTTCAGCGAGCCGATGCCGATGGCCACGTAGAGGTCGTCCAGGTCCTTGACGCTGACCCGCCGGCAGACCTCGGCCAGCCACTCGTCCCGCATCAGCTCGTGCGGCTCGATGCCGGTCTTCTGCACCTCGGCCTTCAGCATCTCCTTGCCCCGGGCCAGGTTCTCCTCCCGGCGCTCCCGCTTGAAGAACTGGCGGATCTTGTTCTTGGCCGAGGCGGTCTTGACGATCTTCAGCCAGTCGATGGAGGGGCCCGGCGACTGCTTGGAGGTCAGGATCTCCACCACGTCGCCGTTCTTCAGCGCCGTGTCCAGCGGCGCGATCTTGCCGTTGACCTTGGCCCCGACGCACCGGTACCCGATGTCGGAGTGGACGGCGAAGGCGAAGTCCAGGGGCGTGCCGCCCGCAGGCAGGCTGAACACGTGCCCCTTGGGCGAGAAGACGAAGACCTGGTCGGAGAAGATGTCCACCTTGACCGACTCGACGAACTCCCGGGCGTCGCGGATCTCCTGGTGCCACTCCAGCAGCGACCGCAGCCACTGCAGCTTCCGGTCGAACTCCTTGTCGGTCTTGCCTTCCTTGTACGACCAGTGGGCCGCCACGCCGAACTCGGCGGTGCGGTGCATTTCGCGGGTGCGGATCTGGATCTCAAAGGGCTCGCCGTGCGGTCCGATCACCGTCGTGTGCAGCGACTGGTACATGTTGGGCTTGGGCGTGGCGATATAGTCCTTGAACCGGAGCGGCAGCGGCTTCCAGTGGCTGTGGATGATGCCCAGCACGGCATAGCAGTCCTTGACCTCCTCCACGATGATCCGGATCGCGATGAGGTCGTAGATCTGCGAGATGTCCTTGCCCTGCCGGTACATCTTCTTGTAGATGGAGTAGAAGTGCTTCGGGCGGCCGGAGATCTCCGCCTGGATCCCTTCCTTCTCCAGCACCTCCCGCAGCTGGTCCATCAGGTCCTGGGTGATGGCCATCCGCTCCTGCCGCTTGCGGGCCACCAGGTAGGCCATCTCCTGGTAGCGGTCGGGCTCCAGGATGCGGAAGGCGAGGTCCTCCAGCTCCCACTTGATCTCGCTGAGCCCCAGCCGGTGGGCCAGCGGCGCGTAGATGTCCATCGTCTCCTGCGCGATGCGCACCTGCGCGTCCGACGGCTGGTGCTTCAGCGTGCGCATGTTGTGCAGCCGGTCCGCCAGCTTGATCAGGATGACGCGCAGGTCCTTGGCCATCGCGAGAAACATCTTGCGCAGGTTCTCCACCTGCGCCTCGTCGCGCGACGTGAACTGGAGCCGGTCCAGCTTGGAGACCCCGTCCACCAGCGTGGCGACCTCCTTGCCGAACCGCTCCTCCAGCTCCTCGTACTTCACGCCGCAGTCCTCCAGCACGTCGTGCAGGAGGGCGGCGGCGATGGACTCCTCATCCAGCTCCAGCGAGGCCACGATTTCGGCAACGGCGATCGGGTGCGTGATATACGGCTCCCCCGATCGTCGGCACTGGCCTTCATGCGCCTGCCTGGCGAACGCGAAGGCGTTGTCAATCAGGGCGACATCCGCGGTCGGGTTGTACGAGCGCACCTTATCCAAGAGCGGTTGGATATCGATCACGGCTGTCACCCCCCTGTCCCGCCTGTCGTCGGTTCTCAGAACTGGACCAGCGAAATCACATCGTGGCCTTCCAACCGCTTCCTGCCGCCGAGGTCCGAGAGCTCGATCAGCACGGCGACACCGACCACCTTGGCGCCCAGCGACTCCACCAGGTCAATGGTGGCCCGAATCGTGCCGCCCGTAGCAAGCAGGTCGTCGACCACGAGCACCTTCTGTCCGGGCTGGAAGGCGTCCTCGTGTACCTCCAGCCTATCCTCGCCGTACTCCAGTTGATACGAGATGCTGCGGGTCTTCCACGGCAGCTTGCCCGGCTTGCGGATGGGCACGAAGCCGGCCCGCAGCCGGAAGGCCAGGGCGGAGGCGAAGATATACCCACGAGCCTCGGGGCCCGTCACCATGTCGATGCCCAGCGGCTCGAAGTGCGCGGCCATGGTCTCGATCGCGGCGTGGAACGCCTCGCCGTCCTTCAGCAGGGTCGTGATATCCTTGAACGAGATCCCGGGCTTGGGGAAATCGTCTACGGTGCGGATCTTCGACTTGAAATCCATCAATCTTAGCCCCCTCATACATCAATTATATTGCCTGGTTCGCCGTCGGCCAACACTTGTGACTCAGGCCGATGCAGAACCCGGAAACGTCTGCCGTGCGGCGAGCAGCGCCCGGACCTCCTGGCCCCGCCGATAGCGCGGGCTCGCCTCCAGGTCAAAGCGCACGCCGCGGGCCGCACAGAGCCGCCCTGCGCCGTCCAGCAGCCCGATCTCCCGGAAGATCGCCAGGCCGCTCTCGTAGCGCAGCCGGTTCCACGGTCCGGGAACCTCGTTCAGGCGCCGCGCCAGGGCCGACGGGCTCGCCTCCCCGGTCTGCAGAAGCCTGTACAGATGCACCAGCACCTCCCGGTCGGGGCACGGCCAACCCAGGCATTCCTCCGCGAGGGCCCAGTCCTGTTCGTCCCACAGCAGGTGGAGCCGCTCGGCCGGGTATCCGACCGCCGCGTACGGCGGATGCCAGAGGACGACGTCGCTGTACGGTCCCCGGGCCACCTGGCCGTGGGCGGCCACCACCAGGCGACCGGCCGCGGGTTCCGGTTCCCCCGGAAGCCAGAGGGCCACCGTGCGGCGGGTCTCCGGGCCGAGCCGCTCCAACCGGTCCGCGAGCGCCGCCGCGGCCCACGGGCTCGCCGTCAGCACCAGCGCCCGGGCTTCGGCCGGCCGGCAGAGCGCTGCCAGGTAAAGGAGCTTGGGGTCCGCCTCCTCGCCGTCAGCGCCCCACTCGTCCTCCATCTCCGCCGCCACCTCCCTGGCGCCGGGAGCCGGGCCTGCCCCCGCCATCGCCGCCAGCAGGCCGGCCAGCCGCCCGCCCCGGGCGTCGACAACGTGCACCGGAAAGCCGGCCGGGGCGCCGTTCACCGAGGGGGAGAGCGGGTCCCAGGCCAGGCAGTGGGCGTCGGTCAGGCGGAAGGGCTCTCCGCCCGCGGCCGGCTTCATGTCCTTCAGCACCAGCTGGATCCGGCTGCGGCCCATGTAGGTGTTGATCTCCGGTTCGTAGGCCACCGCAATCCGCCGGCCCGGTTCGGGCATGGCGACCGCCATGTTCCAGCCCACCGCCTCCACGGGGGCCGCCGCCCCGTCGCCGTCGGGCCGGAGGAACAGCTTCAGGTGCTGGCCGTTCCGGCCAATGGCCCGGCCGTCCACGACCTGCAGCCCGTCCGTCGCCAGCACCGGCGCCGGGTTGCCCAGGCCGAAGGGCTCCAGGGCCTCCAGCTCCCGGATCAGCCCCTCGTCGATCTGGTCCAGGGCGACGAAGGCATCGACCCTCTGCTCGGGCACCAGGTCCTCCGGCCGCAGCCATTCGGCCGCCAGCCGGTTCATCCGCCTGCGCAGCTCCGGCACCAGGTCCCGCCCCCTCAGGCTCAGGCCCGCCGCCGCCGCATGCCCGCCAAAGCGGGTGAACAGCTCGCTCATCTGCAGCAGCGCCCGCTGCATGTGAAACCCCGGGATCGACCGGGCGGACCCCCGAACCTCGTCCCCCTCGATGGAGAGCAGGATCGTCGGCCGATGGTAGACCTCCAGCACGCGGGAGGCGCAGATGCCGACCACGCCGTGGTGCCAGCCCTCGCCCGCCAGGACCAGGGCATACTCCCGCTCCTCCGGCGGCAGCGCGGCCGCCTGGGCCAGGGCCTCCTCCAGGATCGCCGCCTCGATCTCCTGCCGGGCCCGATTCTCCTCGTCCAGCCGCCGGGCCAGTTCCTCGGCCCGCGCCGGATCCTCGGTCAGGAGCAGCTCAACCCCGGCCTCCGCCGAGCTCATGCGGCCCAGGGCGTTGATCCGGGGCCCCAGGGCGAATCCGACGTGCCCGGCGGTGACGGGCGGCTGCACGCCGGCAACCTGCATGAGCGCCCGCAGGCCCGGCCGATGGGTCGCGCCCAGGCGGGACAGCCCCTCCCGGACGATGGCCCGGTTCTCGTCCACCAGCGGCATCATGTCCGCCACGGTGCCCAGGGTCACGATGTCCAGCAGGTCCCACGCGTTGGGGGCGCCCAGGGCCAGCGCCAGCTTGAACGCGACCCCCACCCCGGCGAGCCCCTTGAAGGGATACGTGCAGTCCGGCCGCCTGGGGTTCACCAGGGCCGGCACGTCGGGCAGCACCGGGCCGGGCTCGTGGTGGTCGGTGACCACCAGGGTGATGCCCAGTTCCCGGGCCACCTGCGCCTCGGCCACGGCGGCGACGCCGGTGTCGACCGTCACGATGAAGTCGTACCCGCGCGCGCGGATGGACCGAAGCGCCCCGGCGTTGAGGCCGTACCCCTCGCGGAAGCGGTCCGGTATGTAATACGCCACTTCCGCCCCGAGGGCGCGCAAGGCCAGGAGGAGCGTGGCCGTGGCGGTCACCCCGTCGGCGTCGTAGTCGCCGTAGACCATGATGGGCCCGCCCGAGCGGAGGCGCGCCCGGATCAGGTCGACGGCTTCCCGCATGTCCTTCAGGAGGAAGGGATCGTGGATCCGGTCGCGCCCCGGCGTCAGGAACGCCTGGGCCGCCTCGGGCGTGGTGAGCCCGCGGTTGATCAGCACCTGCGCGGTGACGGGCGAGATCGAGAGCTGCCGGGAAAGGAGCCGGGCGCCGGCCGGGTCCGCCGGCTCCGGCCGCCAGCGTTTGGGTCGGTAGGGTCGCGCCACCCCGCGTTCACTCCCTGCAAACCATGTGCGGCCCCCCGCAGCGAGCGGCTGACGGGGGGCACATGATCGTTCGGACCCTTCTCTTTTCGAGACGGTCGCGTTCGATCCCTGCCGCGTCACGGGACGTGCGGCGCTAGCCTCTGCCGCTCGTGGTGCGCGATGCGGATCAGCGACTCCTCCGACAGCTCATCCACCACGTGCAGGGTGCCGCCGGCCTGCCGGACGAGCTGCTCCAGGTACCGGCGGGAGGGCTGGAGCCCGATGCAGGTGAAGGGGATCCGCTGCGCCCGGAGCTGCCGGGCGGCCTCGACGGCGTCGGCCAGCGGATCCACGGACCACTTCGGGACGGTGGGGATGCCGTCGGTGATCAGGAGCAGCAGCGGCCTGCGGACCCGCGCGCTGTGGATCAGCTCCATGGAACGGATGAGGCCGTGCGCCAGCGGCGTGAGCCCCATCGGCTGGATGCGGGCGAGCCCGTCCTCCACGGCGCTGTAACTGCGGGTGAAGGGCACGTAGACCCGCACGTCCCGCTCCTGGAAGGCGATCACAGCGATGCGGTCGCGCGTGGAGACCAGCAGGTGCCGGGCCAGGTGCTTGGCCGCCAGGATGCGCCGGCCGGCCATGGAGGCGCTGGCGTCGATGAGCAGGCAGATGTCCAGCGACTGCTCCGCCGACCGCAGGTGGACGTGGACGTCCCTACGCTCCAGACGGATGGGGACCGGCCCTTCCGCCGCGGCGCCCGCGGCGGACCGGCGGGCCCGCGCCAGCCAGGCGCGCCGGATGGCCGCCAGAACCGTCTCCGGCACGGCCAGGTCGCCCAGCCAGGCCCCGGGCTCGGCGGGCGCCGCGCCCCTGATCACGCCGTAGCGCACCTCCGGGGAAGGGGTCCCTTGTCCGGGACGCCGGCGGCGCAGCCCCGGAGCGCTGCGGCCGGGCACCCGCCGGATCAGCTTGCGGAAGCGCAGCTTCACGTCCCTGAGCCGGCTGCGCAGAAACGCCAGCAGCTCCTTCCCCTCCGGCGTGAGCCGCATGCCCCGCATCTCCCGGCGGATAAGCCCGGCCTCCTCCAGCTGCCGCAGGACGAACGGCGCCTGGTTGCCTTCGCCGTGGTAGAGAGCCGCCCACCCCTTCTCCCGGTCCAGGTCCTCCAGGACGCGCGCCAGGTCGTCGGGCGAGCCCACGCTGCGGGCGAGGGTCAGCGCCTGCAGCATCCGCTCGGCCTCCCGGGCCTCCCGCAGGGCGCGGGCGGCGCGCTCCTCCGGGGCGGGGCCGGGGCCGGCGTCCGGATCACCCGCTGGGGAGCCGTCTCCGGTCCCCCGTGTGCCGGACCCCGGGGACGGCTCCCGTGCCGAACCGACGCCCGCCGTGCCGGCCCCCGGGGCCCCGCCCCCTGAGCTGCCCCGTCCGACGCCTCCCCGAACGGCGCCCGTCCCCTCGCCCCCGGATCCGTCCAGTCCTCCGCCGCCCCGAACGACTCCAGGGGCCGCACCCCCCGGGCCGTCCGGGCCGCCGACGTCCGGACCGGCGCCGGGGTAACCGCCCCTCAGGCTGTCCGGCCCGCCGCTCATGGGAGCGGCGCCGGGGGCCCTGTCAGCCGGGCGGGCGGCTCCGCCGAGGCTCGGCGCGGCCGGGGCCCGCCTGCCCCGCCAGCCGGAGGAACCGGGCCCCGCCCCCCGTCCCGGCGGCCCGCCGGCAGGCGCCCGGTTGATGTAGGAGTCGAGGTTGTCCCCGTAATAGCGGCTCAGGTCCGCGTCGGCGCCGGGCCGCAGGCCGCCCCACCGGTGCACCAGCCGGTCGATCCGGCGCAGCTCCACCCCCTGCGCCAGGACGGCGGCCTCCACCGCGGCGACGATGCGCCACACCAGGGCCAGGTCCCGGTCCGGCAGCAGGCCGGCCAGGTGGACGTGGTTGCGGTGGGCCGCCTTGGCCGAGCGGTTGGCCATCCGGTCCATGGCGCTGGTCAGCCGGCCGCCGCCGGTGGCGGTCCCCACGTCGAAGTAGTCCGCGAGCAGCCGGCCGGGCCCGGGACCCGGCGGGGCGGGGAGCCCTTCCAGCGCCCGCCGGACCGCCGCCGCGACGGTGCGGTGATCGACGTCGGCCACCGCGTGGAACACGTCGATGTGCACCACCTGCCCGGGCTCGGCCAGCCCGTACGCGGCCTGTCCGAAGTCGACGCCCCGCAGGATGACGACCCGGCCCGGATCGTGCAGCTCCACCACGTGCAGGCCCCGGCTCACCACCGCCGCCTCACCCAGCCGCACCCCGCGCCCTTCCCGCAGGGCGCGGGTCAGCTTGGCCGCCCACCCCGGGGCAGGCGGCTTGCCCTGCCCGGTCACGGGTGGCCCAGCTCCTCTTCGGTGCGGACCCAGTCCTCGGGCGCCAGCGCGCTCAGCGGCCTGGCGGGGTTGGGCGGCGCTTGCGGCGGCAGCGTCGCCGGATCGGGCAGCGAGGGCCGCACGCGCAGCCGCGCCAGCGCCCGGTGCAGCCACGAGCCTCCCGCTCTTCCGTGCGTCCCTTCTCCCGGCTGCGCGCCGGCGCCGGATGACAGGCGGGCGGCCCCGGTCCCCGGATCCACCGGCCCGCGCGAGCCGGCCGCCTGCAGATCTCCGGAACGTGTGCCGGCGTCCGGGCCCGTGGGTGGTCCTCCGGCGGGCCCGGGGTCCGGAGCCGGGCCGGTGCCTGCCGCGGATGCCGCAGTCTGAGCGGGAGCGGCTCCCGTAACCCCCTCGGCGCGCCCGTCGGGACCGGGCCCCGTCCCCGCGGCCGCTCCCGGCGACGGCCGGCCGGTTCCCGGCTCCGCCCCGGCCGGCAGCGGGCGGGCCGGCTCGGCCAGCACGCCGCCGAAGGAGAGGCCGGGGAAGCGGGTGCGGCCCGGGGCCGTCGCCGGACCGCCGGAAGCCGCCGCCAAGGGCGCCGGCGTCTCCGCGGGCGCCAGCCCCTCGGCCAGGTAGCTGGTCACCCGCCGCAGCAGCTCCGGATCCACCCGGTGGCGCAGAGCCATGGGAACCACCCGCAGCAGGTCCTCCGGCTGGACCTCCCTGCGGCCGTCCAGGCAGGCGGAGAGCCGGATGCCGGCCTGGATGGCCTCCACCCCCCGGAGCGACTCCAGGTCGAACTGGCTGTACAGCGCGGCCACCTGCCGGCGGATGCCGGGCGGGATCGTCACCTGGCGCAGATCGGCGGTGCGCAGGGTCAGCCGGGTCCGCCACAGTTCGGCCTTCGTATCGGCGATGCGCGGCGGCCGGGCCTCGCCGGCCTCGGCGGCGGCGAGGATCTGCTCCACCACCTCGGGGTCCGACGGCCGGTCGGTGTAGATGGCGAAGTCGAACCGGTCGCTGAGCTGCCGGCGGATCTCCTCCAGGGGGCCCGGCTCCTCGTCCGGGTTGGAGGCCGCCCACACCGAGACCAGCACCGGCAGCTCCACCGGCGGCAGGCCCGTCTCCTCGATCTGGACCCGCCCCGGCCGGGTGCCCATGACGTCCAGCAGCACGTCGGCCAGCTCGGGCGAGGTCTCGGCCAGCCGGTTGATCTCGTCCACGAACAGGATGCCCCGGTGCGCCTGGGGGATGGTGCCGGGCAGCAGCGCCGCCTCGGGATGGGTGGCGCTCACCAGCCGGCTCAGGTCGATGGAGCCCACCACCGTGCCGATCTTGGCGGCGTGGGAGATCTCCAGGAACGGCATCGGCACCCGCTCCTCCCCCAGCGCCGCCACCTCCTCCGGGCTCAGGCCCCGGTGGACGGGGCAGTGGGGGGCGGACGGGTCGCAGTTGTACAGGCAGCCCCGGATGCGCCGGATGCGGGGCAGCGCCTTCCGCACCCGCCGCATGATGGTCGTCTTGCCGGTGCCCCTGAGCCCCTCGGCGTGAATGTGCAGGGGCCTTCCGGCCAGGGTGGAGACCAGCGACATCTCGACGGCCCGGAAGAGCGCATCGTTGCCGGGATGCCGCACCAGGCCGAAAACGGATTCCATGTCATACCCCCCGAACGTCGCAGCGATCAGTCCCCGTTAGTGTAACCAAACCCTGGGAAGAAACTCCCTCGCGGCTTGTCATTGCCGCCAGAATATCGCTCGACACGCTGTCGATGCGGGGGTGGGAGATTCAGGGCCCTGCAGGGCGGGCCGTGGCGCCGACAATGTCGAAAGGGCGCCCCCGAAAGGGCGCCCCGTGTTGCTCTGTATGTCGAATCCTGCGCCTCCGCCGACCACCGGGCTCCGGCCCCCCGGCTACGCCCTGGCCGGCCTGGCGCCGGCAGGCCCGGGGTGGCCGCCTTCCCGGCTCTGCTCCCACACGAACCAGAGCGCGGCCGCGACGGTGATGGAGGAGTACGTGCCGGCGAGGATGCCGACGAACAGCGTGGAGGCCAGGTCCAGAATCGTCGACCCGCCCAGGAAGATCATCGCCAGCAGCATGAGCTGCACCGATACGCCGGTGTAGATGGACCGGATGATGACCTCCTGAATCGACCGGGTCGCCATCTCCTCCAGCGACTCGCCCTTCTGGCGGCTGTGCAGGTTCTCCCGCAGCCGGTCCAGGACCACCACGGTGTCGTTCATCGAATAGCCCAGCACCGTGAGGATGGCCGCCACGAAGTTGGAGCTGATCTCCACCTGGAACAGCGCCAGCACGCCCATGGTGAGGAGCACGTCGTGCAGCAGGGCGACGACCGCTGCGACGCCCATGCGGAACTGGAACCGGATGGAGATGTAGATCACCTGCAGCACCGCGGCGATGCCCACGGCCAGCAGGGCCTTGTTCGTCAGCTCGGAGGAGACCGTCCCCGAGACCGCGTCCTCGCCGATGACGGTGTACGCCCCCAGGTGCAGGAGGCTGCCGTAGAGCCTGTCCTTGTCCTCGGCGCTCAGTTCCGGCGTGCGCACCAGGAACTCGGTGGCCTCGGGGCTCGCCGCCCCCTTGGGCTCCACCTGCTGGATCTGCGCGTCGATGCCGAGCGCGCTGTCGATCACGGTGCGCACCTGCTCGATCGTGACCGTGCGCTCAAACTGCAGGTCCAGCAGCAGGCCGCCCGTGAAGTCGATGCCCAGGTTCAGCCCCCGGAAGAGCAGCGCGCCGGCGGCCAGCAGCACGGTCACCAGGGTGAAGATGAGGTAGTGGCGGGCATAGCGCATGTAGCGGATGCGGGTGAGGCCCATCTAGTTGGCCACCTCCTTCACGCCGAACAGCGTCCGCTTGTTGAACCAGCCGGTGTCCACCGCGAGCTTGACCAGCCAGCGGGTGAAGGTGATGGCCGTGAAGATGGAGAGCACGGTGCCGACGAAGAGCGTGACCGCGAAGCCCCGCACCGGGCCGGTGCCCAGGTACCAGAGGATCCCCGCCGCGATGGCCGTGGTGATCTGGGAGTCCAGCACCGTGATGTACGCCCGGTGGAAGCCGGCGTCGATGCCGGAGCGCAGCCCCTTGCCCTTGCGCAGCTCCTCCTTGATGCGCTCGAAGATGATGACATTGCCGTCCACCGCCATGGCAATGCCCAGCAGGAGGCCGGCGATGCCCGGGAGGGTGAACACGGCGTCGATGGCCAGCAGGACGACCATGTTGAGGATCGCGTAGACCCCCAGGGCGATGTCGGCCAGCAGGCCCGGGATGCGGTAGAGCAGGATCATGAACAGCAGCACGCCGACGATGCCGATCCAGCCCGCCCGGAGCGACTTGGCGACCGAGTCCGCGCCCAGGGTGGCGCTGACCATGCGGGCCTCCACCTCCACCAGCTTGACCGGCAGCGCGCCGCCGTTGATCAGGTTGGCCAGCGTGCCGGCCTGCTCCACGGTGAAGTGGCCGGTGATGGTGGCCTCGCCGCCCGGGATGGGCTCCTGGACCGTCGGCGCCGAGATGATCTCATCGTCCAGCAGGATGTAGATGGGCGAGCCCACCCACTTGGAGGTGGCGTCGTAGAACTTCTGCGGCCCCTCGCCCTTCAGCTTCAGGGTGACGACGAAGCCGCCGCCCGTCGGATTCTGGGCCACGCCCGCCTTCTCGACGTCGTTGCCGTTGAGCACCTCGTTCCCGTCGGGGTCGATGAACTTCAGCACCGCGGTCCTGCCGATGAGCTCCCGGGCCCTGTCGATGTCCGTGACGCCGGCGATCTCCACGATGATCCGGTTCTGGCCGTCCACCTGCACGATGGGTTCCGAGACGCCCAGGCTGTTGATGCGGTTCTCAATGACCCCGCGGGCCGCCTGGATCCGCTCCGGCGTCACCTCGCCCAGCTCCGAGTCGACGCCCTCCAGCACGATGTGGGCGCCGCCCTGCAGGTCCAAGCCGAGCTTCATGTGCTGCAGGATCCTGGCCGAGCCGGTCTGCGGGTGCGGCGTCAGGTAGAACCCGATGACGCCGCCGACCACCGCCAGAATCAGGGCCAGAACCAGCGCGTTCCAGCCGCCTCTCATGGCCTGTCCTCCTTAACGTTGGAATACAAGTGCGTCGCAAAGCAAAATGGAGGCTTCGCCTCCGCCCGCCCTCAGCAATATCCCCCTATTTCAACCGTTCCTGCCCGCGACCTCTTCCATTTTACGGCGGGCCCTATGGTGAGTCAAAGAACATCACCACTACAGCAGCCGGTTTTCGTTCATCACCAGCTGGAACTGGCAGCCCAGATGGGCCGCCGCCCGCCGGCACATGATCATGCGGCTGAGGAAAATCTCGAAGTACTCCATGATCGCGATGATCGAGGTGTCGACCGTGAGGCTGAGCCGGATCACCTTTTCGGCCGGAAAGGCGTGCAGCTCGCTGTGGGTGACCGCGTAGTTGACCCGGTCGTGGATGTCGAAGGTGGCCACGTCCCGGTTGTAGACCCGGGTGCGATGCACATCGGACTTGTCGGCCAGGATCAGCGCGGCAGAGACGTCGTGTACCGGGTTGCCGATCTCCTCCTCGTGGTTGCCGATGGCCGACATGATGATGGCGATCTCCTCGGGCGCCATCCCCATCCGGCTCAGGATGTGATGAGCCAGCAGGGCGCTGGTCTGCCCGTGGCCCTGCCGGTTGACGATGTTGCCGATGTCGTGCAGCAGGGCGGCGATGCCCGCCAGCTCCCGCAGGCGCGGCGGCCGGTCCAGCTCCGCCATGAGCCCCATCGCCCGGTCGGCGACCAGCCCCACGTGCCGCAGCCCGTGCTCGGTGAAGCCGATGGCCGCCAGCATCTCGTTGGCCTTCACGATGTAGGCGCGCACCTCCGGATCCTGCCGCACCTGTTCGAACGTCACCTTGCCCAATCCCAGATCCTCCTGTCCTGCTCGCAACGTGCCCGCCGCGGGGCGGCCGCCCGCCAGCCGCCGCCCGCCAGCCGCCGCGGCCCGGCCCCGGGGCGCCGGCCTAGCGGTACACCCGCGCCGCCGTCAGCGGCCCGTGGTCCCCGACCCGCACCGGCGGCCAGAGCAGGGCGACCGCCCGGCCCTCCACCCGCGCCACCGGGATCGGCCCCAGCAGGCGCGAATCCAGCGAGGCGCCCCGGTTGTCGCCCATCACCCACACGTACCCTTCCGGCACCGTGAGCGGTCCCGCCCGGTAGGTGCCGGGGCTGTTGGCGTTCACGTAGGGCTCGTCCAGCAGCCGGCCGTTCACCCAGACCGCGTCGCCCTGCACCTCCACCTCGTCCCCGGCCACGGCGATGACCCGCTTCACCAGGTGGCGGTGGGGATTGGCGGGATCCGCGATCACGACCACCTCGCCGGGCGTCGGCTCCCGGAAGCGGTAGACCAGCTTGTTCACCAGCAGCCGGTCGCCGTGGGCCAGGGTCGGCAGCATCGACTCGCCTTCCACCCGGAAGACCTGCACCCCGAAGGTGCGCACCACCAGCGCGACCACCAGGGCCAGCGCCGCGGTCTCCAGAACCTCCCGCACCAGCCGCCGGCGGGCCGGCGACGGGCCTTCCTGCGGAGGCGCCATCACGTTCGCTCCTTCTCCTTCCACGTTTCGATAAACGCCAGCACCCGCTGGCGCACGTCCTCGATGCTCAGGTCGTCGGTGGGCAGGTATAGGTCGCATTCCGCCCGGGCGTAAGCCAGCCGCCTGCGCTGCTCCTCCAGCCGCTCAGGCCCGTAGCGGATCTCAGGCCGCCGGCGGCGGGTGGTCTCCCAGCGGGCATCCAGCATCACCAGGATGTTCGCGTCCGGATGCAGGTGCTTCCAGAGCCGCCGCACCACCGAGTGCTCCTGGGGGACGCTGTACGCCCGGATTCCCGCCGCGTTCAGGCCCGCTGCCAGCGTAGTCTTCCCTGCCGCGCACACGCCCACGATCGCGACGACGGGTTCACGCAAGCGCATCCCTCCCCGATCGGCTTCACCACTCCATGGTGACGCTCATCCGGCGGATGCGGTCCTCCCCTCCCGCGGTCACCCCCACGGCCAGCACCGCCATGTCGTCGGCGGGGCGCTGCTCATCCAGGCGCATCGCCTCGGCCAGGACCCGGTCGGCCAGGGCCTGCATCGACGCCGGATCGGCCTCCCGGACGATCGCCTCCAGCGCCTCCACCGGCCACTGCCGCCCGTGCCACCGGCCGGCCGCGTATACGCCGTCGGTCATGGCCAGGGCGACCAGCCCCGGCTCCAGCGGAATCTCGGCGATGACCGGGCGCAGCGTCTCCCGCATGCCGATGGGCTCCACCGGCTCGTCCAGCCGCAGGACCGAGCCGTCCCCCCGCCGGACCAGCACCGGCACGTGGGTGTTCCGGGTGACCACCAGGGTGCCGCTGCGCGCGTCCACGGAGAGCAGCACCAGCTCGGTGGAGACCTTGCCGTCCCGCACCGCGTACAGGTAGTCGTGCACCCCCCGGGCCACCGCCCCGTCCCGCACGCCGTCGGCCACCAGCTGCATCGCCTTCGCCACGACCAGCTGGCTCAGCCGCTTCGCCGAGCGGCCGTGCCGCTGCCCGTCCGCCAGGATGGCGGTGAGGCCGCCGCGGGGACGCTCCACCAGTTCTACAGAATCCCCACTTTCCACCAATCCAAACTTCGGCACCTTGGCGACCGCCATCGTCACCTGCACGGCTCCTGCCTCCCCGCAGTCTGCCCGGCTCCGCCCTGCCCCGCCGCCTTCGCCAGTTCGGCCTGCAGGGCCTGCTCGATGTCGCCGGCCCGGGCGCCCATCACCACCTGGACGGAGGACCCGGACCGCACCACCCCGGCCGCGCCGAAGGCGCGCAGCGCGGCGTCATCCACAGCTGCGGGATCGTTGACCTCCAGCCGCAGCCGGGTCATGCACGCCGTGAGGCTGCGCACGTTGGCCGGCCCGCCCAGGGCATCCAGAATGGCGGCCGCCGGCTCCCCGCCAGCCGCCGCAGCGCCGGCCGCCGCGTCGCCAGGGCTGCCAGGCCCGGCCGCCCGGGCGGCTGAACCCCCGCCGCCCGCCACCGAGACCGCGTCGGTCTGTCCCAGCACCGGCGGCCGCCGCCAGCGGATGACCAGGCGGAAGGTGACGTAGTACAGCGCCGTCCACGCCGCCCCCAGGGGCAGGAGCAGCCAGCCGTTCTGCTGCCGGTGCCAGTTGACCACCGCCAGGGGCAGGGCGTACCCCCCCAGGTGGATGTCCAGCACGTACCCCAGCAGAGAGGCCGCGGCCGAAAAGAGCACGTGGATCCCGAACAGGAGCGGGGAGGCGAAGATGAAGGCGAACTCGATCGGCTCCGTGATGCCCAGCACCATGGCCGTGAGCACGCCGGTCAGCATCATCCCGCTCACCCGGCGCCGCTGCTCGGGCCGGGCCTCGTGCACCATCGCCAGGGCGGCGCCCAGCGGCCCGAAGGCCAGGGTGAGGAAGAACCCGGAGAGCAGCCGCCCCGCGCTGGGATCGCCGTGCAGGAAACGGATGTACTCGCCCATCACCACCTGGCCCGTGGCCGGGTCGGTCCACGCGCCCATCTGGTAGTCCATGAGCTGCATCAGGAGGTGGTGCAGGCCGGTGGGGATGAGCATCCGGATGATGCCGCCGTAGACGAACGCCCCGGCGCCGCCGGCGGCGTAGATCCACTCGCCCAGCAGGACGACGGCCCGGTGGAAGCCCGGCCACACGAGGCCGAACCCCCAGCCCAGGACCACCCCGGCCAGGGCCGCCAGGATCGGCCCCAGCCGCCGGCCCGAAAAGAGCGCGAGGAACTCGGGCAACCTGACCTTCGCCGCGTACCGGTACAGCCAGACGGCGGCGGCGCCGACCGCCACCCCGCCCAGGGCCCCGAAGTTCACCGCCGGATCGCCGGCCACGCCCTCCGCCACGGCCATCATCGTCAGGTACCCGGCGGCGGCGGAGAGCACCGCCATACCCTCGGCCTGGGCGAAGCCCACGGCGATGCCCATCGCGAAGAACAGCGGCAGCCATACCCGCAGCAGCTCCAGCCCCGCCGACTCCAGCGGGCCGATCCCCAGGACGGTTCCCAGGGCCACCAGCACCGCCGGGAGCGGCACGAAGGTCAGGGGAACCATCAGGCTGGCCGAGGCCCGCTGGAAGAACGCCGCCTTCTCTCGCACGACACTTACCCCCTCGCTGCGTCGGTCAGGTCGCCGAAGTGCATCAGCCGGATCCCACGCGCCTGCACCCGCTCCCGGGCGGCGGGGGAGGTCAGCGCGGCCAGCTCCACCTCCCGCTGTTCCTGCAGGGAGCTCAGGGACCGCAGCAGGTCGTCCACCTCGCCCGGATGCGTCACCAGCTCGGTGACCCCGTCCCCGACCCGGTCCAGCCGGGTGAGCAGCCCGGGCAGGTCGAAGTCGCCCGCCAGCGCGCGGTCCGGCGCGGCCAGGCCGCTTGCCCGGATCAGCGCGGTGGTGCGGCGCAGGGCGACGCCCAGCAGGGGGCCGGCCGGACTCCACGGGGGAAAGGTCCCCTCCGGGAAGACGCCGGGCGGAAGGACCCGCACCGCCGGCACCCCGTACCGCCGGGCGACCCGGATCATGGCCCGGCAGAGCGGCGGGTAGGCCTGCAGGTACCGGTGGGTGTCCAGGTGGGTCGGCGGCCGGCCCATCAGCGCGACAAAACGCTCCACCTGCGCTGACCACTCCCGCTCCGCCTCGGCGGGCCGCATCCTGGCCAGAAGCCGGACGAGGCTGCGGCCGAACCGGCCGTCCGGCCCCACGAGGCTGGGAACCTCCGCGGGCGGCAGCACCGGTGCACCGGTGGTCAGGTTCAGGTGGAGCCCCACGCCCAGGCGGGGGGCGCGGCGCAACAGGCCGGCCATCTCGGCCGCCCAGGGGAAGTTGACCATGAACGTCGTGGAGGTGACGATGCCCTCCCAGTGAGCCCGCAGGATGCCCCGGCTGACGCCCGGGCTGAGGCCGAAGTCGTCCGCGTTGACGATCAGTCCCCGCATGGCCGGCCCTCAGGCGAACTGCGGCAGGTACTTGCGGTGCGCGGCCAGCAGCTCGTCCACGACCTTCTCGGCGAGGGGCCGCGGCGCCCCCAGCGGGTTGAGCTCGGCGGCCTCCACGGCCAGGCTCCGGTCGCCCTCCATCGCAGCCCGCACGTTGAGCGTCTCCGAGGTCTTGATGCGGGCGATGAGCTCGGCCTCCTTCCGGGGCAGCGCCGGCTGGGGGATCGGCGTCCAGCCGCTGCCGTCGACGATCGCCGGGAACTGGGCTGCCTCCTCCGGCGGAAGGTGGCGCACGGCGCCGGCCCCGCGCTGCTGGATGACGAAGCGCGTGGGCCGGTTCGCCGCCATGGCGGCGATCACCTGCGAGGCCAGGTCCGAGTGGGCCGGGTGACCCCGGTGCTCCTTCAGCACCGGCTGCTCCTGCCCGGCCACGTCCGCGTAATGGCGGTACAGCTGCTGCACCCGCTCGATCAGGAACTCGGCCCGGGTCCGCTCGGCCCGCAGCAGCTTCTTGAGGATCTGGTCCTTGTAGTAGTAGTACCGGAGATAGGGGTCGGGCACCATCCCGTGCTGGCGGAAGAGCCGCACCGTACCCGTCTGCTCGCCCAGCGGCAGCAGCGACGCCACCGGGCCCAGCGCGGCGGCCCAGCGGCGCAGCCGCGCCGTCACGTCCTCGCCGTCCAGCAGCACCCGGCTGACCCAGCCGCCGTGGTTGATACCGGCATAATCCAGGGCAATGCGGCGGTAGTCCACCCGCAGCAGCCGGCCGATGGCCCACTGCAGGCCCGTGGGCATGTCGCAGAGGCCGATGAACCGGGCGTCGGGAAAGCGGCGGATCACCGCCTCGGTGACCATGCCGGCAGGGTTGGCGTAGTTGATGATCCACGCCTCCGGGGCGAGCCGCTGCACCTCCTCCACGATCTCCAGCATCACCGGGATCGTGCGCCAGGCGAAGGCGAACCCGCCCAGGCCCAGGGTCTCCTGGCCGATCAGCCCGTGCTTCAGGGGGATCTTCTCGTCCAGGGCCCGGTGCTGCAGCCCGCCGACCCGGGGCTGCGTGAGGATGAACCGGGAGCCGGTGATGGCCTCCGCCCGGTCCAGCGTGGCCGTGACGCGCAGGTCGGCCCCCGCCGCCCGCACCAGCGCCCGTGCCAGCCGCTCGATCACCCGCAGGTTCGCGCCGTCGATGTCGTGCAGGCACAGCTCGCCCCCGGCGTACAGGGCGTGATCCTGGAGAAGGCCGAGGATGATGTCCGGCGTGTATGCGCTTGCGCCGCCGATGATCGTCAGTTTCATGCGGTCACCTTCCCTCGCTTGCGGGGTGGCATGCCAACCCTTTCCTGATACTTCGCCCGCACCGGCCAAAGTCCCTGTCAGAGAATCCAAAAGAGCGGGAAGGCCTGCCCTGTGGCACGGCCTTCCCGCACGCTATCGGCTGCCGCCTGTACTGTCCTGGGAGCCGCCACCGGAGCCGCCCTGCTGCTGGCCCCCGCCCTGGCCCGAGCCCCCGGAGCCGCCGGACTTGCCTCCCTTCCCCCCGCCGGTCCCCTTCTCCTCCTGGTCCTTTTCGCCCTCCTCCCGTTCCTGCTTCTCCCGATCCTCTCCCCCTCCCTGGCTGTGCTGCTGCTGGGACTCGGGCTGCTGCTGCGGCATGCACCCGCTCACCGTAACCGCGCCGACGGCCAGGACGAGGGCGAGCATCAAGCTGAGCAACCGCTGCCGAAAACGCACGGTCCCAATCCCTCCCTTTTGCGAGCGCGTAGGATGACGCTCATAGCTTGCCCGCGGCCGCCGGCGTGCACGCGCCGGCCCGGGTATAGCCGCCCTGCGCATGCGGGCACCTTACATCTGGAAACGGGAGGGGTGTGCGTGAACGTCTGGGATGGGCTGAAGCGTCTGCTGGATCCGTCCACCACCATGTCCAAGGACACGTTCAGCCTGGAAGACCAGGGTCACCCGCCCGCGAGCGCCGAGCAGGCCGCCCAGATGGTCGCCGACGCCCGCATCCACACCTCCGCCCTGCTCACCCGGCTGGACAGGCTGGCGCAGGCCGCCGGGCAGGGCGGGGAAGCGATCCGGCAGGCGGGGGATCTCTCCGCGAACCTGGACGAGAACGTCAACCACTTCAAGGAGCTCTTCCGGCACCCCCGGAACAAGGACCTCATCGTCCGCGAGATCACCATCGCCACCTTGCCGCCGATCCGGGCGGCCCTCCTGTTCATGGAAGGGATCTCTGACAAGCAGATTATCAACGGGTTCATCCTGGAGCCCCTGATGCTGCTGGGCCACGAGCTTCGGCTCAGCCCGCAGCCGGGCCCCGCCGCCGTGGCCCTGGTCGAGCAGCGGCTGCTCACCGGCAACCAGGTGAGCCGCCACCACGACGTCTCGTCCCTGGCGGAGGCGATGCTGGCCGGCGACACCGTCATCCTGCTGGACGGGGCGGCCGTGGGCCTGGCGGTGGAGACCAAGGACCCGCCGACCCGCAGCGTCAGCGACCCCAAGGTCGAGCAGGTGATCTGGGGACCCAACGATGCCTTCACGGAGGCCTGGCGGGTCAACGTGGCCCTGGTGCGCCGCCGGCTGAAGGACCCGCGCCTGGTCACCGAGATCCTCACGGTGGGCACGGTCAGCCGGACCTACGTGGGGATGATGTACATCGACACCATCGCCCCGCCGCTGCTGGTCGCCGAGGTGAAGCGGCGGATCGAGGCGATCAAGGTCGACGTGGTGAACGGCTCGGGCACGCTTCAGCCCTACATCGACGACCACCCCCGGTCGCTCCTGCCGACCACCCTGATGACCGAGCGGCCCGACCGGGCGGCCGCCTACCTGTCGGAAGGGCACGTAGTGCTCTTCGTCGACACCTCCCCCCACGCCATCATCTGCCCGACGACCTTCTGGGCGCTCCTGCAAACGGCCGAGGACTACTACCTCCGCTGGCCCTTCGGCACCATCCTGCGCTACATCCGGGTCGGCGCCCTGATCATCTCGCTGGTGCTTCCGTCCTTCTACATCGCCATGGTGAACTACCACCCGGAGATGATCCCCACCGAGCTGATGCTTTTCCTCGCCCAGAGCCGGGAGCCGGTTCCCATGCCGGCGGTGGTGGAGCTGGTGGGCATGGAGGTGGTCTTCGAGCTGATCCGGGAGGCGGGCGCCCGCATCCCCGGAGTCATCGGCCCCACCGTGGGCCTCGTGGCCTCCCTGGTGCTGGGGCAGGCCGCGGTGGAGGCCCGGATCGTCAGCCCGATCATGATCCTGGTGGTGGCGGTCACCGGCCTGGCCTCCTTCGCCCTGCCCAACTACCTCGCGGGATGGGGCATCCGCACCTTCCGGTTCCTGCTCCTCATGGCCACCACCGTGCTCGGCTTCCTGGGGCTGGCCGCCGGGATCCACATGCTCGTGCTCTACGCGGCCAGCCTGCGCTCCTTCGGGATCGCCTACCTCACCCCCGTGGTGGCCTACGCGGGCAAGGCGTCGGACGTGGTGTACACGCCTCCCCTGTACAAGCAGGAGGAGCGGCCGGGCTACATGCACTCGCTCAACCGGCGGCGGCAGCGGGAGGTCGTGCGCACCTGGGATCCCCATTCGCCGCAGCCGGATCCGCATCAGGGAGGCTGAACCATGCAGCAGTTCGAGGGCCACATCAGCGCCCGGGAGGGCAGCGTGCTGCTGTTCAGCGTCCTGGGGGCCATGCTGTTCCTGCAGTACCCGCAGTACCTGGTGCGAATCGGGGGACCGGCGGCCTGGCAGGCGAGCATCCTGATCACCCTCTTCAGCCTCCTGGCGGTGCTGCCCATGGTATTCCTGGTGCGCCGCTTCCCCGGCGAGTCGCTGGCCGACATCAGCCTGCAGACCGCAGGGCCGTTCGTGGGTCCGCTGCTCACCCTGGCGGTCTCCTTCTGGCTGCTGGCCGTCTCCGTCGTCAGCCTGCGCAACTTCACCGACACCTTCATCAACACGATCCTGCCGCAGACCCCGCCCAGCGTGCTCATCGTGACGGCGACGGCCGCGGCCGTCTTCTCCTCCTACCGCGGGGCCGAGGCCATCGCGCGCACCGCGTACATCCTCCTGCCGCTGATCGCGGCGGGGGTGCTCTCGGTGCTGGTGTTCAGCCTGCCCCGCATGGACCTGACCCTGCTCTTTCCGCTGTGGGGCTTCGGCTTCCGGCAGACCCTGGTCGGCAGCCTGTACCTCACCAGCGTGGCGGGCGAGGCGGTCGCGCTGCTGGCGATGGGCAACGTCTTCCGGACCGCCCGGTGCCTGCAGCATAGCGCCCTGCAGGGGATCCTGCTGTTCGGGGTGGCCGCAACGCTCACCGTCACGGTGCTGGTGGCCACGGCCGGCCCGCCCGTGGCGCGGGAGGACCCCTTCCCCGTGTACTACCTGGCCCGGCTGATCTACCTGGGCCGGTTCCTGCAGCGCACCGAGTCGCTGATCGTCCTGTTCTGGATGTTCGCCGCCGGCACCCGGTTCTCGGCGCTGTTCCATGCCGGGGTGGCCTCCCTGTCCGGGGCCCTGCGACTGCCCGAGTACCGTCCGCTGCTCTTCCCCTGCGCGGTCCTGGTCGCGGCGCTGTCCCTCCTGCCCCAGGACTACGTGACCGTGATCAGGCTCGAGCGACTGGTGATCCGGCCGATGGGCTTCGGCGCGCTGGCGGTCCCGCTTCTGCTCCTCATTCTCGCAACCATCCGCGGCAAGGGGGCCGCCGGCAATGCCACGTAGCCTGCTGGTCCTCCTGCTGGTCCTCCCGCTGCTGGCCGGCTGCTGGAACAAGATGGAGATCGAGGAGGGCGCCTACGTGCTGGCGTTGGGGGTGGACGAGGGCCGCGGCGGCAGCCTCGCCATCACCGTGGTGATCGCCAAACCCCGTGCGCTGGCGGGAAAGGAGGGCGGCAGCCCCGAAGAGCCGCCCGTCCTGATCACGACGGTGGAGGCGCCGGGCATCGCCGCGGCGACCAACATCCTGCACGGGTACATCGGCCGGCGGGTCCAGTTCCACCACGTGCAGGCGGTGTTCGTGCACGAACAGCTGGCGCGGGAGAAGGGGCTGGTGTTTCTGGACGAGTTCGCCCGCTTCCGGCAGCTGCGCGAGACCGCCTTCCTGATCGTCACCCGGGAGCCGGCGGCCGAGTTCCTGCAGCGGGTGGCGCCGGAGCTGGATATCAACCCGATCAAGTTCATCGAGCAGCTCACGTACCATACGCGGACCAGCGGCACGCTGCCGGCGGCCAGCCAGATCAGCTCCTTCATCGCGCTGCTGAACGCGGAGTACCAGGAGCCGATCGCCTACTACGCCGCCCTCTCCGCCGAGGAGAGCGGGAGCGAGACCATCTCCCCCGAGCGGGAGTCGCAGATCAAGGCCGGCGTTCTGCCCCGCCGCGGCGGCCCCGGCGTCGAGATGATCGGTGCCGCCGTCTTCCGGGGGCGCCGCATGGTCGGGGTGCTCTCCGGCGAGGAGGTCCGGGCCATGCTGGTCCTGCAGAACCGGTTCCAGGGCGCGTTCGATGCCATTCCCGACCCCGGCGACCCGCACCAGTTCGTCATCCTGCACGTCAGCCGGGGGCGGCCGACCCGCATCGTCGTGGACCGGCTGGGGGAGAAGCCCTCCATCCGGGCGTACATCACGCTGGAGGCCGAGGTGGTGGGCGTGCCTTCGGGCATCGACTACGCCCTGCCCGACAGGCAGGACGAACTGGAGCAGGCCATCGGGCAGCACGTGCTGCAGACCATGGAGCGGCTGATCGAGAAGACCCAGCGGTGGGAGAGCGACGTCGCCGGCTTCGGCCGCCACGCGGTGTCGGCCTTCCCCACCGTGCAGACCTGGGAAGCGTACAACTGGCCCAGGCGGTACGCCGAAGCGGAGATCACCGCCACCGTGGACGTCCGGCTGCGGCGCTTCGGCCTCACCCTGGCCCCGACCCGGGCCTCCGAGGAGGGGATGACGCGTTGATGAAGGTTGTGGTCGTGCTGGGCACCCTGCTCGTGGCCGTCTACACGCTCAACTACGCCCGCTGGGCCTGGCGGCGGCAGCTGCGCTTCGGGGCGGCGGGGCTCGTGCTGTTGGCGGTGGCCACCGTGGCGGTGCCCGCGTGGATCATGTGGTTTCTGAACTGAAAACGGCATCAGGAAAGGCCAGGCGGCTCGCCTGGCCTTGTCACTGCCTCCGGGCTGTGCCCGGATCCTAGTGCATATCCTTCGACGGGTCCCGGAAGCCCTCGCCCAGCACCTCGTGCACCTCAGCCACCACCACGAACGCCTTCGGGTCCTCCGCGTACGCGATCTGCTTGACCTGGGTGAGCTCGGTGCGCTGGGCGACGGTATAGAGGATGGTGCGGGGCTCGCCGGTGAAGGCCCCGGTGCCGTTGATGATCGTCACGCCGCGCTCGACCTCGTTCATGATCCGGCGAGCGATCGGCTCCGGCCGGGTGGTGATGATGGTCACGCCCCGGGCCGAGTAGAGGCCCACCTGCACGACGTCGACGACCTTCGACGAGATGAACAGGGTGATGACCGCCCACATGGCCGCCTCGGGCGAGAAGGCGACCGCCGCCATGGCCAGGACGACGGTGTCCACCGCGAGCACCATGGATCCGACCGAGAAGCCGGACCGCTGCTGCAGCACCAGGGCCAGCACCTCGGTGCCCCCCGTGCTGCCGCCGGAACGCAGGACGAGGCCCAGGCCGATGCCCATGGTGAGGCCGCCGTAGATGATGGCCAGCACCACCTGGTCCGTGATGGGCGGGACGTTGGCCGTGACCGCCAGGAAGAACGAGTAGGCGGCCACCCCGATGAGCGAGCGCCGGATGAGCCGCCAGCCCTTTACTTTCAGCCCAAGGGCGAGGATGGGGATGTTGACGACCACCTGGGTGACCCACATGGGCACCCCCAGGAGGTGGTAGAGGATGATGCCGATGCCGGTGACGCCGCCTTCGGCCAGCTTCAGCGGCACGAGGAAGACATTGGCCGAGAGGGCCATCAGCAGCGCGCCGGCGAGCAGCTGCAGTATCCAGAGCACGTCGGGGCCTCCTTGGGCGGACAGGCGGGGCGGTACGAGCAGACGTCCGTAGTCTGCCCGCGCCTACTCCTGCTCCTTCTCCTTGTCCGAAACGTTCTTGTCGTCGTCCTGCTTGACCGCCTTGCGGAACTCCTTGATCGAATCCCCCAGCCCGCGCGCCAGCTGCGGCAGCTTGGCGCCGCCGAAGAGCAGGAGAATGACGAGGACGATAAGCAGGATCTCCATGGTGCCGAGGCGGCCAAACATGCGCGATTCCTCCCTGCTGCGTAATCTACGGCATACCTCACGAAGGTTCGGGGTGCGGGGGCGCTTCTCCTGCAGCCCGCGGGCGTGGACGGCCCTCTGTCATGCCCTCAGTCGCCGCCGGGGGTCGGACCCGCCGCTCAGCCGTTCCGGAGGCGCTCCGGATAGTCGGTGATGATGCCGTCGACCCCGGCGTTCTGCATGAGGGCGACGGCCATCGGCTCGTTCACGGTCCAGCAGTTCACCTTCAGCCCCGCCGCGTGTGCGGCCTCCACGTACTCGGGCGTCACCCACGGCCACGCGGGATGGATGGCCTCGCACCCGATCGCCTTCGCCATGCCGACGGGGTCCACCAGGTTGCTCGAGGTCAGCATGCCCAGGGGCAGCTCCGGACAGATCTCCTTCAGCTTCACCAGGGCGCGGTGATCGAAGGAGGAGACCTGCGTACGGTCCAGGACACCCTCCGCCTTCAGCAGGTCGACCAGCTCCTGCTCGATACCCGGGTAGTGCACCGACCCTGCCTTCAGTTCCAGGTAGAGCCGGACCCCGGGCGGCGTGGCCCGCACCAGCTCCTGCAGGGTGGGCACCCGTTCGCCGGCGAAGCGCGGGTCCTTCCAGGAGCCGGCGTCCAGCGCCCGGATCTGCTCCAGCGTCATGGCCATCACCAGCCCGGACCCGTCGGTGGTGCGGTCCACCGCCGGGTCGTGGATGACGACCAGGTGGCCGTCGGCCGTGCGGTGCACGTCGAACTCGATGCCGTCGACGCCCAGTTCGAAGGCCCTTCGGAACGAAACCATGGTGTTCTCCGGGTGGGTGCCGGCGGCACCCCTGTGACCGATCACCTGCGGCATGCGTCCTCACCTCTGCTGGCAGCGTTAAAGGAATACAGTTAAGACGTCTCGAAATGTGCTACCCAATTCCGCCCGGGGAGAAGGGAGCACCTCTGATGGACCTCAAACTACTCCGCACCTTCGTGACGGCAGCGGAGCTGGAGAACTTCCACCAGACCGCCGAGCGGCTCTACCTGGCCCAGCCCACGGTCACGACGCACATCCGCCAGTTGGAACACCTGCTGGGTTTCCAGCTCTTCGAGCGGGTGGGCAAGCGGGTCCGGCTGACGCCGGCCGGGCACCGGTTCCTGCCGCATGCCCGCAGGGTGCTGGCCACTTACGAGCAGGCCGTGAACGAGATGACCGCCTGGTGGCAGGGTTATGATACCCGGCTGCAACTGGTCACCTCGCCGCTGGTGGCCACATCGGTCCTGCCGGGGCTGCTCAAGGAGTTCACCCAGGAGAACTCGCGGGTCGAGGTGATCATCACCACCGAGGTCTCCTCCGCCGTCGGGCAGGTGGTTGCTTCCGGCGCCGCGCACGTAGGGCTGGCCCGGGCGCCCTCGACGCATCCGGATACGATTTCGACAGTACTGTACACGGATCCTGTCGTGTTGGTGGCCGCGCCGGAAAATGCTGCTGGTGCCGGCTGGATGGACCTGATCGGCCGCCACCTGCTGCTCACCGGCAACCACCCGATCTACTGGGATCCCCTCCTGGTGGCGGTCAGCCGGCGACAGCCCCACCTGCGCACCCTGGCGGTGGACCGTGTCGACGTCACCAAGCGGCTGCTGGAAGAGGGCCTCGGCGTCTCGTTCCTCCCCCTTTCTTCGGTGGTGCGGGAACTGGCCGAAGGGCGGCTGGTCACCGTGCCGGTGGACATGGAGCTGCCCACGGCGGCCACCTACCTGATCCTGCCCCAGCACCGGGAGGTGCCCGACGCGGCCCGGCTGTTCGTGCAGCTGTTGAAGCGGTCATTCCCCGGCGGCGTTGCCCCCGGGCCGCAGGGGCGGTGACGGGCAGTCCCGGCGACCGGGATGAGCATGGGCGGGATGGGTCGGCCCGGGTACCAGCAGACCCCAGCGCTTCCCGGCCAGCGAACGGACCTTGAAAGGAGCAGGATCATGACACCGCCGGATGAACCCGCGCTGCGTGAAACCCGGATCGGTGCATACGGAATCTGCATCTGCGATGACCGGATACTCGTGGTCCGAAAAGCGAAGGGGCCGTACAAGGGTCTGTACGATCTTCCTGGCGGCGGCGTGGAGTTCGGCGAATCCCCCACCGAGACCGTGGCCAGGGAGTTCCTGGAGGAGGCGGGGGTGGCGGTCGAGGTGAAGGAGCTGGTCGGCTCGTTCAGCCTCGTCTCCGTCTTCCCGGCGGATTCGGGCACGCACCTGGTCGAGCTCCATCACCTGGGGTTTCTGTACCGGGTGAATCTGGCGGCGCCGGCGCCCATCAAAGAGGATCCCGACGGCCGCGACTCCCTCGGGTCGGTCTGGCTGCCGCTCAGAGACGTAAGCCCGGACAAGCTCTCCCCTCTGGCCCGCGAGGGTCTGCAATGCATTTCCAGCCAGGGATCGGGTATATCCCTCCGCCGACGCGCACAATAGAGGTGGCAGTGGCGGGAACGGCTCGAATCGACTTCCACAAACCTTTCCCGAGCCGTCACTGGTACCCCATCCTATCGGATTGATCTCTGGCTCCCGCCACTGCCTTCATCGCGTCACCTGCGCAACCGCGCCCACACCCCGGCCACTGCGGCCGGGGTCTTTTGCCTCAGCACTACCTCCGTCGAAGCTCGGTGCCCGAACACGTTCATGCACTCGCCCTGAAGGCCGGCCGTTGACGCGAATGTGCACTTTCGCGAAGCCCGCTCCCCATGGGCTTTTCCCGCCCCGCGGGCCCGGAAACGCTTGCTGCGTGAGGATTCGCGGTAAGTGCACATTCGTTCCCGTCGTGCCTGCCCGGGTTTCAGCCCGGCCCCGGCCCCGGTTTCGCTCCTGCCCTCGCCCCCGACGTTGGCGCGAATGTGCACTTTCGTGAAACCCGCGTCCCATAAGCCTCTCCTGGCCAGCGGGCCCGGAAACGCCTGCCGCGCAAGGACTCGACGAAAGTGCACATTCGTTGCCGCAGCATCCGCTCCGCAGCCTTGGCGCCGGACCGACCGCCGGCTCGGCTTACCCGGCCAGCGTCCCTCACGCCCACCCAGCGCTGCACCGGCAAGCTCTGCGGCCCAGGAATACGTGAAAACCAGGACGCCGCTCCAGCTGCGTCCTGGTTGCGCATCGTCAGGTGTCCTCCTGAGTCGAACACCCCGCATCACCATATCCAGGGCGTAAGGTCGTGCCTTAGCGGCAACCCGAGGTAGCGGTGGTGAAGGATGATCTTCTCGTGTGCCGGAGGCAACCCGCGCGTGCCCAATCGGACGGCGTACCGAGCGTGTCCTGTGTATCGCTCCGGCTGCATCTTCCAGCCATACACCGGGCCTGTGGTCAGCTTGTGCCCATAGGTCTCCAGCGCGATCGCCGCGCTGCCCGCCAGGTGGCCTTCGGTGAAGTTCGACACGGCGATCGCAAACGGAGGCAAGATCTCCTGCCCGTCAACCTTCACCGCTACCAGCGTGATCGGCCACCGACCGGTGTTTTCCAGGTCAAACCCATACGCCACGGGCATGCGCTGGTCATCCACGCGCGTGTGCATACCGGTGCTTTGCAGCGGCGGGTGCGTGTACACCCACACGATCCCTGCGGCAAGGGCCGCCAGCACCGCGCACGCCACCACGATCCACCGTCTGGGCACAGCGACGACGCTCGCCCCCCCTCCCTCGGGGCGCAAAGACGACCGGTCACCGCTCACTGCCTGCGGGCCCTCCCCACAGCCAGCGGGTCGGCGCTCACCGCTCGCCCTCGCGGCTCGCCTCCGCGACCGCTCACATCAATCCCGCAGCAGCGCCCGGGAGATCACCAGCCGCTGGATCTCGCTGGTGCCCTCGTACAGTTGCGTGATCTTGGCCTCCCGCATCAGCCGCTCAACCCGGTACTCCTGCATGTACCCGTAGCCGCCGTGGATCTGCACGGCCTCCACCGTGTGCTTCATCGCCATCTCCGACGCGAACAGCTTGGCCATCGAGATTTCCTTCGTCGCCCGGACCCCCTGCTGCATGAGGAACGCGGCGCGGTAGAGCAGGAGCCGGGCGGCTTCCAGGTCGGTGGCCATGTCCGCGATCTTCCAGGCGATGGCCTGGTGCTCGGCGATGGGCTTGCCGAAGGTGTGCCGCTCCTTGGCGAACTTGATCGAGTCCTCGAGGGCCGCCTGCGTGATGCCCACCGCCTGGGCGGCGATGCCGATGCGCCCCCGGTCGAGGATCGCCATGGCGATCTTGAAGCCCTCGCCCTCCTTGCCCAGCAGCTGCGAGGCGGGGATCCGGCAGTCCTCGAAGTGCAGCGTCGTCGTGTGCGAGGCGTGCAGCCCCATCTTCTCCATGGGCTTGCCGACGCTGAACCCGGGGGTATCGGCCTCCACCAGGAAGGCGGAGATGCCCCGGTGGCCGACGGACGGGTCGGGGTTGGTCCGGGCGAAGACCACGTACAGCCCGGCCTGGCCGCCGTTGGTGATGAAGGTCTTCTCGCCGTTGAGGATGTACGAATCGCCGTCCCGGATCGCCGTGGTGCGGATGGCGGCCGCGTCGGAGCCCGCGCCGGGCTCGGTGAGGGCGTAGGCCCCCAGGATCTCGCCCCTGGTCAGGCGCGGCAGGTATTTCTGTTTCTGCTCCTCGCTGCCGAAGTGGAAGATCGCCTCCGAGTGCAGCGAGCAGTGCACCTCGTAGATGACCGCGGTAACGGCGCACGCCCGGGCCAGCTCCTCGATGACGATCGCGTAGCTCACCCAGTCCATGCCGCCGCCGTAGGGCTCCGGCAGATGCATGTTCAGGTAGCCGTTTTCGGCCAGAAGCTTGAAGTTCGGCCAGGGGAACTCGTGTTTCCGGTTGAACTCGGCCGAGCGCGGTGCGATCTCCTTTTCCGCCAGTTCCCGGATCGCCTGCCGCACCATGTTCTGCTCTTCGGTCAGGAAGAAGTTCACGGGTCCTGCCTCCTTGTCAGTATGCTTCGGGGTCCCCCGCGTCCCGAACCGGCGCCCGGGAACGCCCTCGGCAGCCCAATGCCAGCGCCCCGGGAGCGGGGCAGCAGCGCCGTCGGCGCCGAATGCCGGCACCCCGGGGAAACAGCGCAGCAGCGCCCTCGGCGCCCAATGCCAGTGCCCCGGGAGCGGGACAGCAGCGCCCTCGGCATCCCAGTGCCGGCGCCCCGGGAGCGGGACAGCAGCGCCCTCGGCACCCCAATGCCGGCGCCCCGGGAGCGGGGCAGCAGCGCCCTCGGCGCCCAGTGCCCGCGCCCCGGGAGCGGGGCAGCAGCGCCGTCGGCGCCCAGTGCCGGCGCCCCGGGAGCAGGACAGCAGCGCCCTCGGCAGCCAAACGCCATCACCCCGGGGAAACAGCGCAGCAGCGCCCTCGGCAGCCCAATGCCGGCGCCCCGGGAGCGGGGCAGCAGCGCCCTCGGCACCCCAACGCCGGTTTCCCGGGAGCGAGGCAGCAACGCCCTCGGCAGCCCAACGCCATCACCCCGGGGGACGAGGCAGCGGCTCCGGTGTCGCCCCGACGCCGGCGCCCCCAGGCCAGGCAGCTCGCCCGGCCGATCCCGGCGGCGTCTCGGTGCGAAAACAACGGCGCTCAGCGGCCCCAGTGGTTGCGCATGATCTCCTCGGCGGCGGTGTACGGATCGAGCCGCCGCTCGGCCACCTGCCGCACCAGCTCCTCGAAGTCGCCGGCGGCCCGGGCCCGCTCCAGGGTAGCCTGCGCAGCCCGCTGACCCACCAGTTCCTGCAGCCGCTGGGCCGCGTCCTGCTCCCGGCGGGCCTCCCAGCGACCGGTCTCCCGCAGGAAGGCCAGGTGCTCGTCCAGACGGTCCACCACCGCGTCCACGCCCTGGCCGTCCTTCGCGACGGTCTTCACCACCGGCGGGCGCCAGGAGACGTCCCCGGGCCTGGCCGTCCCGTGCCGCGCCGCCGCGTGCGCCGCGGCCCGGGTCATGAAGCGCGCGGCGTACCGCAGTTCCTCCGCGCTGTGATGGCCCGTGCGGTCCAGCCGGCGCAGCGCTTCCTCGGCGCCGGGCGGCAGGGACGGTCCCTCGCCGTCCTGCGACAGGGCCCGGTCCCCCGCAGCCGCCGCGTCAGCATTCCGGTTCCCGTCCTCCCCGGCCGGCCACCGGTTGATGCCAGGGCGGCCCATGTGGCCCAGATCCAGCATCATCTCGATCTCGCTCACCGTCCGGTCCGCACCGTCCCGGTCCGCCTTGTTGCAGACGAAGACGTCGCCGATCTCCAGGATCCCGGCCTTGATCGCCTGGATCTCGTCGCCCAGCCCCGGCACCACCACCACGCAGGTGGTGTGCGCCAGGGCCATGATCTCGACCTCCGACTGACCCGCCCCCACCGTCTCCACAAGGATCACGTCGAAGCCGAAGGCGTCCAGCACCGACACCACCTCGCCGGTGGCGGGCGAGAGCCCCCCCAGGTGGCCCCGGGCGGCCAGGGAGCGCATGAAGACGCCGGGGTCGGTCAGCGTCCGCTGCATGCGGATCCGGTCGCCCAGGATGGCGCCTCCCGAGAACGGGCTGGTCGGGTCCACCGCCACGATCGCGACCGTGCGGCCGCGGGCGCGCTGCTCGGCGGCCAGCCGGTCCACCAGGGTGGACTTGCCGGCTCCGGGCGGCCCGGTGACGCCCACCACGTGGGCCCGCCCGGTCAGCGGGTAGACCAGGCGCAACAGCGCAGCCGCCTCCTCGTCCCCGTTCTCGATCCAGGTGATCGCCCGCGCGAGGGCCCGCCGGTCCCCGGAGCGGAGACGGGCGAACAGCTCAGCAGCCCGGTCCTCTGGCCTCATCGCTTCACGTTCTCCCTCGTGTACTGAATGATCTCCTCCAGGTCCGACCCCGGGCCGAACACCCGGGCGACGCCGGCCTCCAGCAGGGCGGGCACCTCGTCGTCGGGGATGATCCCGCCCGCCAGGATGAGCACGTCGTCCACCCCCTGCTCCCGGAGCAGCTGGATGAGCTGCGGGATCAGCACGCCGTGCGCCCCGGCCAGCGACGAGATCGCGATGACGTCCACGTCCTCCTGGATCGCGGCCGCGGCCACCGCCTCCGGCCGCTGGTAGAGGCCGGTGTAGATCACCTCGAACCCGGCGTCCCGGTACGCCCGGGCGATGACCTTGGCCCCCCGGTCGTGGGCGTCCAGCCCCAGCTTGGCCACAAGCACCCTGATCCTGCGTCCGGTTGCCACTTCCACTTCCGCTTCCCCTCCGTCGCCCCGCGTCTAGTACACCGACTCCTCCCGGTACTCGCCCCACAGCTCGCGCCAGACGCCGCAGATCTCCCCCACGGTGCAGTAGCGCCGCACACACTCGAGGATGTAGGGCATCAGGTTCTCGTCGGTCTGCGAAGCGCGGCGCAGCTCCGCCAGGGCGGCCCCGGCGGCCTTCTGGTCCCGGGCCGCGCGCACGGCGCGCACCCGCTCGATCTGCCGCCGCTGCACCTCGGGGTTGACCTTCAGGATGTTGGTCACGAGCTTCTCGTTGGGGTCCACGTAGGCGTTGACCCCCACCACCTTGTAGTCCCCGTTCATCACCCGCCGCTGAAAGCGGTAGGCGGAGTCGGCGATCTGCTGCTGGAACCAGCCCTTTTCGATCGCGGCGATCACGCCGCCCTGGGCCTCGATCTGCTCGAAGTAGGCGTAGGCCTCCTCCTCCAGCTTGTTGGTCAGGTACTCCACGTAGTAGGAGCCGGCCAGCGGGTCGACCACGTTAGCCACGCCGCTCTCCTCGGCGATGATCTGCTGGGTGCGCAGGGCGATGCGCACCGCCTCCTCGCTGGGCAACGCCAGCGCCTCGTCGTAGGAGTTGGTGTGCAGCGACTGCGTGCCGCCCAGCACCGCAGCCAGGGCCTGCAGGGTCACCCGCACGATGTTGTTCTCCGGCTGCTGGGCGGTGAGGCTGACGCCCGCGGTCTGGGCGTGGGTGCGCAGCATCCAGGAGCGGGGGTTCCTGGCGCCGAACCGCTCCCGCATCACCCGGGCCCAGATGCGCCGGGCGGCGCGGAACTTGGCGATCTCCTCGAAGAAGTCGTTGTGCACGTCGAAGAAGAAGGAGAGGCGCGGGGCGAACTCGTCCACGTCCAGCCCCGCCTTGATGCCCGCCTCCACGTAGGCCATGCCGTCGGCCAGGGTGAAGGCCAGCTCCTGTGCGGCCGTCGCCCCGGCCTCCCGAATGTGGTAGCCCGAAATGGAGATGGTGTTCCACTTGGGCACGTGCCGGGCGCAGAAGGCCATGACGTCGGTGATCAGCCGCATCGAGGGGGCGGGCGGGTAGATATAGGTCTTCTGGGCGATATAGTCCTTCAGGATGTCGTTCTGGATGGTGCCGCTCACCTGGTCCCAGGAGACGCCCTGCTTCTCCGCCACCACCAGGTACATGGCCAGCATGATCGAGGCAGGCGGGTTGATGGTCATGGAGGTGGAGACCTTGTCCAGGGGGATGCCCTCGAACAGGATCTCGAAGTCCTTCAGGGAGTCGATGGCGACCCCCAGCTTGCCCACCTCGCCGTTGGCGTACGGGTGATCGGAGTCGTACCCCAGCAGGGTCGGCATGTCGAAGGCGGTGGAGAGGCCCGTCTGCCCCTGCTCGAGCAGGTAGCGGAACCGGGCGTTGGTCTCCTCCGCCGTGCCGAAGCCCGCGAACTGCCGCATGGTCCAGAGCTTTCCGCGGTACATGGTCGGGTGTATGCCCCGGGTGAAGGGGTACTCGCCGGGATCCCCCAGGTCCCGCTCGTAGTCCATGCCCGCGATGTCCTCGGGTCCGTAGAACCGCTTCACCGGCCGGTCGGATACCCCGGCGAACCGCTCCTTGCGCTCCGCTGTGGCCACGGGCCACCCTCCCTCCCAATTCAGTGTCGCTTCACACCCATTCGCCTTTTCTGCCTATTCCTCCTGCTATGCAGCTTACGCGCGCCCGTCGCCGCGAAACACCCACCGGCTCCCTCCGGGCCGCACCACCACGGCATCCGGGGCGCCCGGGAACGCGCACCACGCCCCGCTTCCGCCGCCGGCCCCGGCCGGAAGGCCGGCGTCCGCCGCGACCTGGTCCCCCTCCCACGCAACGCCTGCGTCGTGAAGCCACGGACCGCCCGGGCCCACCGCCGGGCGGCCGGTGCGGTGCGGACGGCGCCGGGCAGGCACCGAACCCGCCGCAAAGGCGGCCAGGGCTGCAGCGGGGTTGATCGCGGGGTTGAAGAGCACGAGGCCGGGAGCCAGCGCCGCGAGGGCTGCCTCCGGCCGGAGCGCGGCCAACGCACAGATCGGGCAGAGCGCCGCCAGCTGCACCACCGGATCGAAAAAGACGTCGGCCGGTGTCGTCAAATCGAGCCTGCGCCGCATGGGCGGCACGACCTCCTCCCTGGCACAACAAACGGGGGCCTGCCGCCCCCGTCGTCTACGGTATGGGTGCGCCCGCCGGCCTGCCCCTCCGGCATCAGCAGCACCCCTTCCGGAACGGTTTCTTGAAGAACTTCCCTCCCAGGCCACCCGTCAGCGCCAGCGTCGGCGCGGCGGCCGGGTTGAACGCCAGCAGCGCCGCCCGCGGGTTGATCGCCGGGTTGAAGATGGCCAGCACCGGGCTCTTGGCGGCCAGCGCCGCGGCCGGGCTGAACGCGGCCAGAGAAGCCAGCTTGCTGAACGGAGCCAGGTCTACGGCCGGGTTGAAGAAGACCTGGTCGGGTGCGTCGAACCCGCCGAAGTGCATGCGGGGTTTCCCTCCTGACCGGAAGCAGGGGAGCCCTGCGACTCCCCAGCCTGCCGTCCGGTTGATCAGATGCCGAACTTGCCGAAGGGCTTGCCCTTGCCGGTGAGCGCCAGCGTGGGCGCCGCGCCCGGGTTGAATTGCAGGAACGCAGCCGCCGGGTTGATCGCCGGGTTGAAGATCGCCAGCACGGGGCTCTTGGCGGCCAGCGCCGCGGCCGGGCTGAACGCGGCCAGCGAGGCCAGCTTGCTGAACGGAGCCAGGTCTACGGCCGGGTTGTTGAACACCTGCCCGGGCACGCTCTTACCGCCAAAGCCGAACGAGAACGGGAAGAACCCCTTCTTGTCGAAGAAGCCCTTCTTATCCGACTGGTCGGTCACCCCGGCGGTGGCAGTGGGTACCGTTTTCGGGCAGCTAACCGAAACCACCGGCCGCGAGACGTCAACGGGGCAGGCGGTCGATGTGACGACCCGCGTTTTCTTGGACACGAAGGAACCTCCTTCCGAATCTGTACCGGGATGAGCACCACCGCGAGGGTGGAACGTCTCCGCTCTCAGCTTATGTAACCGTTGCGTACTCGGTTACAGGTCCTTGACGCCGATCAGGCCGGCCGGAACGAACCCCCGGCTGAGGGCGAACTCCACCACGGGCGTGTGGTGCAGCCCGGTCCACAGCTTGATCTTCCGCAGGCCCAGGGCGGCCACGCCCCGCTCTGCGGCCGCCAGCAGCGCGCTCCCCACCCCGCGGCGCCGGTGGGCGGGGTGCACCCAGAGGTCGATCAGGAGGGCCGTGGGCTCCTCGGTGCTGCCGTCCTGCGCCAGGGCAAGCAGCAGGTAGCCCACCGGCGCCGCCCCGTGCTGGGCCACGAGCAGCACGCTGCCCGGTGCGGCGAGCACCTGCTGGCACTGCAGCGCCGCCCGCTGCGCGGCCTCTAGCGGATGCACCCGGGCGCGCTCCTCGGGGTCGAGCGACTCCCATGCCGCCGCGGCCGCCGCCTGGAGCAGCCACGGCAGGTCCCCCGCGTGGCCGTGCCGGTACTGGTACATGCGGCTCCCTCCTCCGTCGTGGGGGCTCCTTCATCTTATGGATTGCCCCCGGCCCTGGTCCCTCCCGCGGGCCGGAGGTGGATGCCTCGCAGCATCCGCCACCCCCGTGCCCGGCCCGTCGCGGGGACCGACCCGCTGCCCCGGGCACCCGGCCCGGCCCCGGCGGCCGGCTTGGTGCGAACCGCCCGGGACCCATGCCGGTGTCCCCGGTACCTCCCGCACGGGGGCGGCGTACCGTGGTGGGAAGAAAGGGGGGAACCGCATCGTGGTGGAGGTGCGCTTCTGGCGGCTGAGCGACCTGCCCTGGCTCCTGCACATGGCGGCGGTGACCGACTGGGAGATCATGAACCCCACCGACCGGGCGGTGGCCAGGCCCGAGGTCGTCCAGGCCAACGCCCACCGCAACCTGCTGGCCACCCTGGCCTCCCCCGGCGGGACGGCTTTCGTGGCCGACGACGGCGGACGGCCCGTGGGCTTCCTCCTCATCGGCATCCGGCCGGACGACCGGACCGGCGAGTGGCAGGGCTACATGGCCGACATCTACCTGCTGCCCGAATACCGGGGCAAGGGCATCGCCAAGCGGCTGCACGAGGCCGGCGAGTGGTACTTACGGCAGTTGGGCATCCGGCGGATCACCAACTGGGTCCACGCCACCAACCCGCTGGGACAGAAGGCGTCGCAGGCCCGGGGCTTCCGCGTGTGGGGCGTGATGATGGAAAAGCTGCTGACCGGTTAGGCGCAGACTAGGGCATGGAACCCGGACGGGGAGGTGAGCCGCATGCGGATGGGCGGGGCGGAGGTGAACGGCATCGACGACCTGGCGGCCGTCATGGACGTCCACCTGGCCCGGTTCGACCGGGACGGAGACCACCGCGCGGCTTTCCTGCGGGTCTACCGACACATGACCCTGGCCGTTCGCGAGCGGCTCCGCCGCCCCTTCTTCCTCGATCCCGCCTGGGTGGAGCGGGTCGCCGTGCGCTTCGGCTGGTACTACTTCGACGCGCTGGAGCGGTTCGAGCGGGGCGACGACCCGCCGCCCGCCTGGGCCTACGCCTTCGACATCGCCGCGCGCAAGCGGGCGTTCCTCCTCCAGGACATCCTCCTGGGGATGAACGCCCACATCAACAACGACCTGCCGCTGGTGGTGGCCGAGATCCTGCGCGCGGGGGGTGACGAACGGTCGGTCTTCGAAACGGTCCGGCGCCGCTTCGACCACGACCAGATCAACCGGGTGCTGCACGACGTCATCCCCGGCGTGCAGGACGAGGTCGCCCGGCACTACGGCCGCCTCATCCGCCCCCTCGGCCGGCTGATGGGGGACCTGGACCGGCAGCTGACCACCTACGGCCTGAAGACCTGGCGGGACCAGGTCTGGCGCAACGCCCGCTGCCTGCTGGCCGCCGCGGGCGAGGAGGAGCGGCAACTGGTGATCCGGTTCATCCAGCAGGACGCTTTGCATCTGGCCTGGGAGATCTACCGCTTCGCCCCCCTGCGCCTCCTCCGCCCCCTCGCCCGCTGGATGCGCCGCTGGCGGCTCTTCTGAGAAGGTCGCGTTATCCACTGTTCAAACATTGCCTAAAGTGAACATGGGGATATCAGCCCCTGGACCATCACCGCGCCAGCCATGCCTGCCGCTGCGGACGGGACGCCCGCACCAGCACGACCAGTTCCACGGCGGCGCCGCAGAGCAGGGAGACGATGCCCAGCACGGCGCCGGGCAGCCGCCAGATCAGCGCGCCGGCGTAGACCGCCGCCAGCGTCACGGCGCCGCCGGCGATGGCGCCGGCATTGACCACCAGGGTACGCCCGTCCTTGATCAGGAGCGCCTGAAGCCAGTTCTGCAGGGCGACATAGAACGGGAAGACGACGCCGAATCCCAGCGCGGGCAGCGCGGCGTCGGCGACGGAGGCCAGGCCGCCCTTCAGCCCCAGCACCCACTCCATGTAGCCGCGCCCCAGGGGGGTGACGGCGAGCAGGGCCATCACGCCGCAGGCGACCGCGCCGATGGTCAGGGTGAAGCGGCGCAGCATCAGGTAGGAGCGCCGGTCCTGCAGGAGCGTCAGGGCGACCTGCTGCACCATGCGCACGGCATTGGCCACCATCAGGATGGTGGACCAGGCGACGGGCCACGCCGCCAGCCCCAGCTCCGGGTCGACGGATCGGGCGATGCCGCCGCTCAGCAGCGGCCGCACCACCGAGACCAGGATCTGGGTCATGGCCAGGGGCCAGTACCAGAGAGCGATCTGGCCGACGGTGCGCGGGGCCCAGTCGGGCGCCTCGGCGTGCGGATCGGTCACGCCGGCCTGCAGCACCGGGCGGGCCAGCCAGGTCACCGCGGCCGCCTCGACGATGACGCTGACGACCAGGGCCAGCCCCGCCAGCGTGGCGCCGTGGGCCCTTCCCATCACGCCCAGCGCCGTCACGAGGGCGAGGGAGCCGATGCGGGCGAACCCGGCGTAGGCGACCACGCTGGAGCGCTTGTGCTGGATGAGGATGCCCTGGTAGAAGCGGCGCCACCCGATGGCCGCCGGCCAGAGCAGCTGGACCTGGAAGGCCGGCCGGGCCGCGGCGGCAATGGCGTCGGGCTGGCCGAGCAGCGTGCGGAAGATGAGGTCGTATGCCGGGGTGAACGCGAGGAGGGCGTAGAGCGCCGTGAGCAGGGCGTTGGCCCAGAGCATGAAGTGGCGCAGCGGCTGGTAGGTCTCCCGGTAGCGGCTGAGCAGGTTCGAGGCGTGCAGCAGCATGATGATGGGGCTCTCCAGCAGGATCGCCACGTTGTTGGCCACTGCGTACGCGGCCAGCGAGATCTCGGGGTTGGCGAGTTTGGTCAGCCCGATGGTCAGGATGGGCCCGGCGATGACCATGATGACATCGGAGAGCGAGAGCGGCAGGAACAGGCGCAGGATGGTGCCGTAGGTCAGGGTTCCGGATGCGGCGCTGCGCCGGGATTCGGTTGTGCTGGTCAATGCGGCGATGTCCCTCCGGTCGCGAGAGTCGACAACCAAGATTGTACCCTGAAGGGCGGGAACATCAAGGCCGCGCCGCCCGGGACGCCATCTCCCGCGACGGCGCGGCACCGATCGGACACCGGCCTCCCGCCTGCGGTGCGGCGCCTCATTGGGACGCCGGGGGCTTCACGCCCGGCAGGGCCAGCACACGCAGGTCCAGGAGGGCATGGGTGACGATCGGCCAGACGATTGAACCGGTGTAGAGGTAGAGCACACCCAGCATGATGCCGAGGAATCCCGTGGTCATCACGCCGCCCCAGCCCTGGTAGAGGTGCGCCATGCCGAAGACGGCGCCGGACAGGATCAGCGCGGCGACGACGGGCAGTCCCGGCACCACCTTCATGAAGTAGGCGATGAGGAAGCCGCGGAAGAGGATCTCCTCGCACACCCCCGCGGTGATGGCCACGAGCGCGTACCACAGCCGCTCATCCGGCCGCCCGGGGAGCAAGCCCTTCACCGACTCCATCTGCCGCTGCAGGGCCTCCCGGTAGCCGGGCGAGAAGGCCCCGATGATGAGCGGAGCGGCGATGCCCGCGGCCAGGGCGATGACCAGGATCAGGGCCTCCGAGTCCAGCCGGCCGGAGGTCAGCCCGATGACCGCCGCCGGCTCACCGGCCAGCCTGAGCGTGACGAGAACCAGGAAGACCAGCGCCCATTCCAGGATGACGATCTTCCTGTAGAAGTTGAGGCGTGCGGCGGGATCACTGTCCAGGATGGCGAGCAGGCGCCGGTACGAGCGGGTCCCGAGGATCGGTTCCCCGACCACCAGGTAGAGCGCAATCGCGCTCTGCACGGCCAGCGCCACGCCGGCCAGGACGTCTGCCGGCATGTGTCGTTTCCTCCTTACCGTAAGACCTCATCACGGTTTCGCGGGACTTTCGCCGATTCCCAGTGGCATTCCTGCTCCCGGGCGGCATATCGTATAGCGGGACCCCCACAAGGCACAGGTCGCACCGGCTGCAAAGCCATCTGACCGGCGCCGCAGGGGGTCCCGTCGCGCGCCTGAGGGCCCCGCTGCAACCGAATCCTCCCCCTCCCCCTTCTGTAGGGTGAGTGTTGGATGTGGGGGAGATCGGTGTGAGGGACGTAAGCGTCGTCACCGCCGGCGCGTTGAAGCCCCTGGCCCAGGTGCAGGCTCTCCCGCGGCTGCTGCGGCTTCACCCGGACATGGTGAGGTGAACACTGTATCAAAACCGGGTATAGTCTGGGCGGAAACCCGCGCCGGCCCTGCGGTCTACGGAATCGGCGGAGCCCCCGCGCCCGGGGGGCTCGTCCGGATTGGCCAGAATTTGCTATACTCATGGGGTGCCGATCGCCCCGCGGGGCGGCCGGCAAGACCGAAGCAGACAGAGGTGCTGTCCCACGTGAGCAACCAGCCTGTAAGCCTGCGAATTGAGCAGTACCTGCCCTCCGTCACCCTGGTCACACGCCCGCTTCCGGGCAGCTCGGACTTTCCGGTGACCGCCGCGCAGGTGACGGGACAGCGGCACCGGGTGGTGGTCGACACCCTCATCCGACCCGCCGACATGGCCCCCTTCGCCGGGGCGACCCTCGTGATCTACACCCATTTCGACTGGGATCACTGCTGGGGCACCGCCGCGTTTCCGGGCGTGCCTGTGATCGGCCACCAGCTCACCCGGGAGCGGCTCCTGGCCCCGGAACCCGGGGAGTTCCTCCAGCGGATGCGCGCGGAGAAGCCCGCCCACTTCGAGGGCAGCCAGATCATCCCCCCGGACGTCACCTTCCACGACCGGCTGGACATCGACGCCGGCGGCCTCACCCTGGAGCTGCACCACCTGCCCGGCCACACCGCCGACTCGGTGGTGGTCCACGTGCCCGAACTGGGGCTCCTGCTGGCCGGCGATGCCGTGGAGACCCCGCTGCCGACCCTGAGCGAATCCGGACACATCCGGGCATGGGCCGGCGCCTTGCGGAAGTGGAGCCAGGCGGGCCTGAAGCACGTGGTGCCGGGCCACGGCCGTCCCGGCGGGCCGGAGTTGCTGGCGGCCAACGCCGCGTACATCGAAGGGGTCCTGGAGGCGGCCGAGGCCGGCCTGGCGAAGGGGCAGACGCCGCAGGAGATCGCGGCGGAGCGGCCGCTGGCCGCGCTGCTCCCGGCCGGATTGGTCGACACCCTGGCCCCGTACTACCGGCAGCAGCACGAGGCCAACATCGCCGCTGCGCACGCCGAACTGCGGCAGTCGGCCGGGACATAGCGCCGCCGACGCAGAGGCGCGCAAGAACACAGGCGGAGCCGCATCCGGCTCCGCCTTCTTCGTTCCCTCTGGTGTCGGAGGCGGGACTTGAACCCGCACGGTTGCCCATACGCCCCTCAAACGTACGCGTCTGCCAATTCCGCCACTCCGACGGGATGGGGAATGCGCCTCCGGAAACGCCGCCTGCGCTTCCTAGAGGCGCGCTGGTGGGCGGTACTGGGATCGAACCAGTGACCCCTTGCGTGTGAAGCAAGTGCTCTCCCGCTGAGCTAACCGCCC
>JAAROH010007631.1_pt1 | contig 82427 bp, 73 predicted proteins | sample 7248631 | NCBI WGS metagenome assembly JAAROH01 (sample SAMN09772309, study PRJNA484901) | compost metagenome | isolation source: Vermicomposting unit | place: India | reverse complement strand
TTCATAGAATAAAATCATGATTTTTTAGGTGACATTTTCACAGGTTATTGACATACAAATATCCATTTTTTATAATACTTTTATTAAAATAAGCCAGGAAAATCCTGGCTTATCTATCTAACTATTCTTTTCTAACCAATCCAATGCTGCTTGAAGCATCACAGCAGCCCCTGTCTTTAAGTATTTTTCATCTATGGCAAATTTTGAATTGTGATGAGGATGGACTTCTCCGTCTATTGCCATTGGATTGCATAGGAAGAAGAAGGTTCCAGGCACCTCATTTAAGAAGTATGCCATATCCTCTCCACCCATAATTGGCTTTTTGATTTCTATGATTTCATCTTCTTTTAGTATTTTCTTAGCTGATTCAACAAATCCCTTTGTAAATTCCTCATCATTGACCAGTGGTGGATACCCAAATACGTATTCATATTCGTATTTTGCTCTCATTCCGCTGGTTATGCCTTTTGCTATTTCTTCTATTCTCATTGCTATATATTCCCTTACTTTTTGGTCTAAAGTCCTGACTGTTCCTTCAAGCTCTACAACTTCAGGAATTATATTAAATGCAGTTCCCCCATGGATTTTCCCTATGGTCACTACTGCTGGGATCGATGGGGATATCTCCCTGCTTACTATCTGCTGAAGGTTCACTACCAATTGGCTTGCAATAACTACTGGATCCACAGATAGTTCAGGGTAAGCTCCATGGGCACCTTTCCCTACTACCCTAATCTTAAACCTGTCAAGGCAAGCCATTAAATTGCTATAGCTGTAGCCTATGGAACCTGGTTCTAGTTCTCCTGAGATATTCCCCACATGAAGGCCTAGTACCCCATCAACTTTGGGATCTTCCAAGGCCCCTTCTTCAATCATGGGCTTTGCTCCTCCTGGACCTTCCTCAGCTGGCTGGAATAACAGCTTTACATTTCCCTTTAAGGAGTCCTTGTATTTATTTAATACCTTTGCAACCCCCAACAAAATGGCCGTATGGGCATCATGACCGCAGGCATGCATGTTTTCATTGGTGGATGCAAAGGGAAGGCCTGTTTCTTCCTTGATAGGCAATGCATCCATGTCTGCCCTTAAGGCTATTGTCTTACCTTTCTTTCCTCCCCTTATAAGGCCAACAACTGCTGAACCATTGACCAATACTTTATACTCTATTCCCATTTCTTCTAGTCTATTCTTAACGAAATCTACTGTTTTAGGTAGGTCAAAACCTACTTCTGGTATCCTATGAAGCTCTCTTCTCCAGTTTATGATGTCCTTTTCAACCTTCTTAACTTCCTCAAGTACATTAATATTTACCATGTATATCCCCCTTTTTATTATCCTAGATATTCAAGAATCATACCTTTATAAAACTGAACTTATGCGTTCATTGGGCTGATGAACCATACCTTAATCCCCTGGGCCATAGTATAGAAGCTGACTCCTTCTGGTACTAGCTCCTTATTAAACAGCTCCTTTTTTTCTATAGAAGAATCTCGCTATTAGGATGCAGCCAAATACAGATGGGATGATGATGAAGTAAGCTGGTGCAGTGGGAAAGACCAACCGGATTAGCACAGGGATACCTATTCCAAATATAGCCAAGTTAGGATATTTTATCGCAAACTGCCCAAACATTGCCCCAAATATGGCTGGTGCTGTGTAGTTTTTCAATGCTTCAACTATTATTGGTGGAAGAACGTTGATAACTGCCACACCTACAAAGGCACATAAGGTGGTTCCTATTATATTTATAATTATTGAACCAGCTATGCCAAGAGTGGAAATTATTTCGGCTTCCTTAGTCCCTGGCTCTGTTTCTGTTACCTCAAGAGCCATAGCAGCTGCAGGCAATCTGCAGTTTCCAATGTTTCCTGAAAGGAATGACATATAAGTGCCAGAAAGGCCTAGGGTAGAAAAGTAGGATATTGGTTCTACAATGTACATTGCTCCAAACAAGCTAGCAATCATCCCCCACGCCTTAAGGGCAGTATTTAAATCCGGAAAAACTCCATGGGTAAAATATAAGTATGCTAACGGGATAAAGCTTAATATTGCTGCCAACAGAAGAGTAGTCATACCTATTCTGATAACAGGACCTTTCCAAAGGGCATCAAACTCTTTTTTATCCATATATATACCCCCTTTAAACTCTATAAATTATAAATCATTGCCACAATTACTCCAAAGAGCATTGCAATTCCTAAGGAATACTCCTTCAAAACCTTTAGTCGTTCATATTTATTCATAGCAAATCCTAAAACAACCATTACAATGGCGCCTACTACTACCGATATTAAGTTTCCTCCTCCCTTGACTACGTCTCCAGAAGTCAAATATCCAAATACTCCAAGAGTTGCTGCCCCCGTTAGTATTCCCAACCATTTCACATCATTACCGCTTACCTTTTCACGCAAAGTCTCCAGTTTAGATGCAAATAGCCCAACTAACAACAACCAGCCTACACCGTTTATAGCCATAGTCCACCAGGAAACTGATAGGGCCTTCAGATCATAATCGGAACCACCAAATTCTACCCCTGCTGCTTCCGCTCCAACTTTTGCTGCTGTAAGCTCAGTAGGGGCTGCACCTATGATGGATAATCTCATCCAAGCCATAGGCCCTCCTATTACGGCCATTAAGCCAACCATTACAATGAATATGGCTATTACTGGACCTATAGACGTTATCATTCCTACCTTTAAGGCTTTATTGCAGACCTCTTTTTTCATGTTTATTTTTTCAGCTGTTTTGTAAGCATGCTTTACATACAGTATAGCTTGAAGGATTACCAGCACCACAATAAAGGAAGCAGTCATCCAGGCTCCTATAGAATTGGCAACAGCATTCACATCTTGACTCAAAGAATACACCCCCTTGATTCCAATACCATAACATCAGTTTTTGATATTGATTCCTTATTTATAAAATATAGTATATTTATATTATCCATGGAGAACATTTATTCAAAGTATTTAGCTTAATTGCTAGACCTATATGAGATCGCTTAATTAATGCTTTTATAAAGCTATTCAAAAATAAAAAGCATAAACAAAGCTCTATTTATGGCTTTGTTTATGCTTATCCTTTACCTTTTCAGATGGACTTTTCCGTCCAATTAATCTTCTCTTTTTAGATTGTCAAAATTCTTAATCAGATGATCCAAGCTTTCCTTAGCATTCCTTCCTCTTATAGGCTTTCCATGGCTAGGGGCAATGACATGTGGTTCAAGAGCCTGCAATTTTAGGAGGGATTCCTTGGCTAAATTCCAGTCCTCAGTCATATGAGCTGGTGGTCCTAATATCATCTCTTTTTGATTAAATACCGCCATTAAGGAGTCATCCTTCGTTGTTGCTAGGGCATCACCAGCAATTAAAACTCCGTCCATTTCCCTGAATAGAGAAATATGACCTTTAGTATGGCCTGGAGTATGTATCCACTTCCATCCTGGCAAACCAGGCACTTTGCCATCCTCAGGAAGTACATAAACCTTTTCTCCTACATCTGCTCTTTGGCCATCGGCTTCAGAATTGTATGAAGGATAATCCCTTTCTCCAGTAAAATAGGGAAACTCCAATGGGTGAACATATATTGGCACATCCCATTCTTCAGATAGCTTTTTTGCTGAACCTATATGGTCAAAATGGCCATGGGTAAGTATTATTGCATTAGGTTTAGTTCCTTTTCCAAATCTTTTTTCCGCTGTTTCTATTATAAAATCATAGGAATTTTCTAAACCAGTATCCACTAACACAAAATCCTTTTTATCGGTTAAAGGATCTCCTATCAAAAAGGCATTGACTACCCCAAAATCTAAAAGGAGCACATCAGAAACTACTTCTTGGGCTTTTGCCCTATAATTTGATACCCTTTCCAACAACCTGTTTTTCAAATTTAAAACCTCCATCTTACAGATGTTATATAATTATTATCTGTAAAATGGAGGTGTTTATACTAATTTAAGCTATAGTTTTAAACATTAAATTATTCCAAGACCTGATAGCAATACTAGGAATATTATAGCAGGAATTACGAATTTGCATAGGAACATCCATACTTCAAACAATCCAAATCTAACAGTTCCTTCATTTGTAACTTCTGCTTTAACCTTATCCTTACCAAAGAACCAACCTACATATAGTGTAATAAACAATCCACCAATTGGTAGTAGAAGGCTGTTAGCAAACCAGTCTAGGAAGTCAAATATGTTCTTACCTAAGATTGTAAAGCCAGACCATGGTCCCATGGATAGTGAAGCTGCAATACATATTGCAAATAGTATTATACTGCTAATTGCAACAGCTCTCTTACGCTCCCATCCTCTATTGTCTATTAGGTAGGAAACTACTACTTCTAATAGGGATAGGGATGAAGTCAATGCTGCTAATGTTAATAGTAAGAAGAATACAACACCGAAGAATCTACCTAATACAGGTCCCATTGTAGCAAATATAGCTGGTACTGTAACGAATACCAATCCAGGACCTTGACCTAAGTCAAATCCGAATGCAACTGTAGCAGGTATAATTACCATTCCAGCTAATAATGCAACACCAGTATCCATAGTAGGAACTATAATTGCACTTTCAACTAGATTATCCTTCTTGCTCAAGTAGCTTGCGTAAGTGATCATACAACCCATACCTAAGCTCAATGAGAAGAATGCTTGCCCTAAGGCTGATAACATTACGTCTCCTGTCAACTTAGAGAAGTCAGGAACAAATAGGTATTTTAATCCTTCCATTGCTCCAGGAAGTGTCAATGCACGAACAACAAGAATGATCAAAAGTATGAATAGCAATGGCATCATTATTTTAGAAGCCTTTTCAATTCCTGCACTAATTCCCTTAGCAACTATAACGACGTTTGCTAATAGGTATACTGCAGTCCAGAAAATTGGTGAAGCAATTCCAGTTGCTAAAGCTCCAAAAGCTTCTGACATTACTGCTTGGTCAGTAGAAAGTTGTCCCATTATGGATTTGAATATGTAGGCAACTGACCAACCGCCTACTACTGGATAATAACCCATAATTATAAATGCGGCCAATACTCCCATTGCACCTACAAAGGTGAATCTCTTGTCTAGCTTCTTAAATGCATCTACTGATGATAGCTGAGTATGTCTACCTATAACAAACTCTGCCAACATCAAACCAAATCCAAGTACGATTACACATGCAAGATAAAATAGTACGAATGCGCCCCCACCGTTTTTACCTGCTAGGTAAGGGAATCTCCAGACGTTTCCTAAACCAACTGCTGATCCTGCTGCTGCGAATATAAAACCAAGCTTTGATGCAAATTGGTCTCTTGAAGTTTGTTGAGTTGGTTGTTGTTGCATAAAAACCCTCCTTTTTCACGTATTAGTTTTTAAAGATTCAAACATGGTCTTTCTTTTCGTAACTAGCTTATAGGAGGTGACCCTAGGAAAACGTATACATCAACGCTTTCCAATGGATTCTACAAGAAAAACCATGTTTTTTATAAAATATCACATACAGATTTACTTGTCAATATATTTTTACAATTTCGAATTTTGTTAATCAATTGACAAATAAGACAAAAATTTAACAAACAGAAAAGCCAGCTCTAATGAGCTGGCTGCCTTGTTAAGCATAATTATAAGCTCCGTAGTTGTATCCCCTATAAAAGGCATTGATATTTGCATCTATAGCTTTAGGAGGTACATTTTCCCTTATGGTCTCTTCCCATACATCAGTAGATATATCTAGTAGTTTTGCTAACATTCCAATTAATATTAGGTTTGCTGCCTTTATATTTCCCGCTTTTTTAGCTTCTTCCCTAGCATCAATTTTAACAATCTTATACTTTTCTTCCAACTTATCTATCTCCTCATGAGGATATTCTTCCTGCTCCAATAGCACGGGAGTTGGATATACTTCTTTTGTATTGAGTATAATATATCCTCCATCCTTTAAAAGGTGGCTCCATCTATAGGCTTCTAAAGGCTCTAGGCCTATTAGAACATCTCCTTCCTTTGGGGGAATATTTGGAGAATACACCTTTTCTCCTATCCTAACGGAACCCCATACCATTCCTCCCCTTTGGGATAGGCCTATTACGTCATTAGTCTTTACGTCAAAGCCTGCTTTAAAAGCTGCCTCCGATATTATCTTGGTAGCCAAAACTAGCCCTTGGCCACCTACTCCTGCCAACATTATATTCTTATTCACCTTTATCCCCCTTTCTACTGTGACCTTTTAATTGCTCCTACAGGACAAACTTGAGAGCATACGCTGCATCCAACGCACTCATCTGGATCTATTGAGGATTTTAGTTCATCTATTCCCTCGTATTTCTTCATCCTGATAGGCGGGCAGTTGACCTTAACACAGGTTCTACAACCTATGCAAACTTCTGGGTCCACATAGTAATGGGGCTCTTTTATCTTATATTTAAGAGCACAAGGTCTGGTGGTTATTATGACAGAAATTCCCTTTTCCCTAGTAGCCTGTCTTATAATATCTCGTGTCTTTTTGTATTCAAACTGGTCTACTTCCTGAACATTCTCAATCCCCATGGCCTTTAATAAGGTCTTTATGTGTACATGCATGTCGTCATTGCTGTTATACCTTCCTGAAGAAGCATTGTGCTGTCCTCCTGTCATGGCAGTAGTCCTGTTGTCAAGTATTATGAAGGTCATGTTGTCCTCTTCATCCACTTGATGAAGTAGGTCGATAAATCCAGGAAGACCTGAATGGAAGAAGGTTCCATCCCCTATTACTGAAACTATTGGCTTTTGGTCTCCATTTTGCCTCATGGCTTTATTCATGCCCTTAGTAATGCCTATGGTGGCACCCATGCTGTACATTACATGGGAAGCCTTCCATGCAGGTAGCACGGACATGGAATAACAACCTATATCTCCGATTACTGTCACATTAAGCTTCTTGAGGATGTCAAATACAGGTCTATGAGGGCAGCCCGCACAGAACATAGGAGGTCTTTTAACCGTATCCACAGCATCTATATCAGCATACTTTCTTTCCTCAACTATTCCAGCTTTATGTAGTCCTTCCTCTATATCTTCTGTAAATAGCTCTCCAGTAAAGGAAAAGTACTCCTTGCCTTTGCAGTTTATTCCCTTAAGTTTTAGCTCGTTTTCAATAAAGGGCATCATCTCTTCAATGACTATTATGTTCTTGTACTTCTTACTTAGCTCCTCCATGCGCCTGGTGGATATTGGATAGACCATTCCTAATTTGTAGATGCTCACGGGCAAGTTTAACTCCTTAAGATTGTAGTACATAAGGCCGGATGTAACTATTAGAGTATCAGAGCCTTCCACTTCCTCCAATACATTAAAAGGAACATCATAAGCGTATTCCTCTAGTTCTTTAATTCTTTCCTTCATGAAATATTGAGCCTTTATGGTATTAGGTGGCAGCATTGTATATTTTTCCGGATCCCTTACAAATCCTCTTGGTTTTACCTCTTTTCTATCTTCTAGTTCAACTATTCCCCTGCTGTGGCAAACTCTGGAGGTAATGTCCACCATCATTGGAGTTTTAAATCTTTCACTTAGCTCTAAGGCTATCTTCATGAAATCCTTGGCCTCTTGGCTGCTCCCGGGATAGAAGATTCCCATGTTGGCAAACTTCCCTATTATCCTATTGTCCTGTTCATTTTGAGAGCTGGCCATGCCCGGGTCATCACCGCTAACCAATACAAAGCCACCGTTTATAGGTGATTGGGTAAAGGTCATCAGTGGATCCATGGCAATATTTACCCCCACATGCTTCATGGAGACCATTGCCCTTGCTCCATATAAGGATCCCCCTACAGCTACTTCCAAGGCTACCTTCTCATTGGGAGAAAACTCTGCATATATTTCATCATATCCCTTCAAAGTCTCCAATATCTGGACTGTAGGAGAGCCGGGATAAGAAGCTGCAATGAGTCCTCCTGCCTCATAGAAACCTCTGGCAATAGCTTCATTGCCTGTAAGTACTGCTTTCACATCAATACCCCCTTTTCTACTTATATCAATATTACATTTACCCTTTAAATATCAAAAGAAAACAAAAATGCAAGTTCATAATATAAACTTGCATTTCGTTAGTATATATCTTTTTCTATTTTATGAGCATATTCCTTTAATTTGGAAACATATTCCTGGGTTTTTTCAGCCTCAAATCTAGAAGAAGGAAGGGAAACGCTAATGCTGGCAATAGCCTTTTGTTCTCTGTTCAATATTGGTACTGCAATACAAATAAGCCCTTTTACATATTCCTCATTATCCACAGAATAGCCTTGTTTTTTAATGCGCATCAGTTCTTCATATAACTCATCATCAGAGGAAATGGTATTTTCAGTATACTTAACATACTTTCCTTCAAAGGAAAAGACTTCATCACTAAAAGCAGCAAGAACCTTACCTAAAGCACTGCAGTATATTGGAACTTCCACACCTAAGCTTAACTCTGCCTTTAATGGAGATTTTGAAACCAACTTATCTAGGTAGATTACATGATCGTAATATAAAGCACCTAAATTAATAGTTTCATTTAATTCATTATACAGCTCAAGCATGTAAGGTTTTGCAATATTTTTTATTGTCATGTTGTTTACAACTTTGCTGCCTAATTCATATAGCTTAATAGATGGAAAATACTCTAAGGTCGTCCTATCCTGCTGCACATATTTTAGGTAGGTCAGTGTATTTAATATGCGCTGGGTAGTGCTTTTGCTGAAACCCGTCAGCTCGCTTAATTTTGCTAAACTAAGTTTCCCATGATCAGCCAATATTTCTAGCAGTTTAAACACCTTGACTGTAGACTTTATGATATTCTTATCATTAATGTCGTTTTTCATAACCAACACCTCTGTTGGATAGTAGTTGCATCTTTCCAAATATTATTATTATACCAAATAGACTGTGTTTTTTCAAACTTTACCCAATGTTTTGATAATTAACTATTCATATTAATAAAAAGAGCTCTTTGTCAATATTTAGGGTGGGATTTTTATCAATCCCACTATATGTATCTGTGCACTTCTCAAACTCTGGCATTTTAAAGCTTTCTGCATTTTCAATCGACTTTGTTAATTCTTTACAGAGATAGAAAGTCACAAGACTCATAAAACTTTCTCCACAAGAACAAACATATCTTCTTTTGCGAAGTACAAGACAGGTATGTTTCAATTGGAAAGGTAGATCTTTGATCGTCTGTCCTCTGTAGTCATGAATGTTAGAAGTTTTAGCACCACAAACAGGGCAAATATGTTCTTTAGGTTCAGTTATAATGTAGAATTTAATAAAAATCACTACTATAGTTAATTTAATCCCTTTTAAATTTTAAATTTAATAATTGTATGATAAAATTGGATTGCACTTGTGAATAAACCTCTTTTGTATGTTTATTCAGCCAATTAACATTTTGGTAGGCTTATTTCAGAAGTGCATTATTCTATTAAAAAAGTTAAGGTTCATTTCCCCACCCCCAACATTTATTATAGAACCTAAAAAAAAAATGGGGCCCAATGTATGGGACCCAATCCCCTCACACATATTAATTAATATATTTACTATAGCTACTGTACATCACTTACATTTCCTTCTGCTGCTGTTACTCCTTGTTTAGCTTCTTGCTTTTTCATATACCAGGCAAATATAGAGCCTGCGATATTCTGCCATGCGCTAAATAGTGCTCCGGGCACTGTAGCTATAGGCAGGGTTGGGAAGTGGGTAGCAGCAAGGGATGAAGCTAAGCCTGAATTTTGTATTCCTACTTCAATTCCAAGGGTAATGCTCTTTTTGCGACCCATTCCAGTAAACTTCCCTATATAGTAGCCTAAGAATATTCCTAAAAGATTGTGTAAAATTACAACTACCACAACTATACCTAGAGAACTTAATATAGTCTCCACATTGGATGCAATAATACCAGCAACTGTACAGGAAATTGCTATCGAAGACAAGCCGGGCATGTATTCTTCCACAACTTGAGATTTTTCCTTTAATATATATTTTACTATTAATCCTAAAGTAATTGGAAGGATAACCACCTGTATTATACTTATAAACATGCTAATTGGGCTAAATTCAACAGTTTCTTTAATCAACAGGTAGGTTATTGCAGGGGTTAATATTGGTGCCAATAATGTAGAAAAGGTGGTCATTGCAACAGATAAAGCCACGTCTCCACCAGCTAAATAGGTAATAACATTCGAGGCAGTCCCCCCTGGACATGTACCTACTAATACCACTCCGATCATAAGGCCTTCTTCTAAGCCAAACATCTTTGATAGAATATATGCTAGGAAAGACATAACAGTAAACTGAGCAGCACCAGCTATTACTATATCCTTCGGCCTTTTTAACACTCTTTTAAAATCATCAGTTGTAAGAGTTACACCCATACCAAACATTATAAAACCTAACAAAATATTGATAACCGGCTGACCTGATATTTTTGAAGTTACCCATGTGAATATGTTTGGTATTATAAATGCCAGAATAACAAAAATTATGAGCACAATACCATGGTTTTTAGAGATAAGTTGGGCCACCTTTTTCATAAATACCCCTCCACTATATATTTTTTACTTTTGTAAGAGTAATACCACTTAAGATAACTTCATCCTTGGCAACTAATGTCATTTCTTTCATAATTAATATGTTTTCTCTTTCAATAAAACTAAATTAGTCATCACCTCATTAACTGGTGTAGGTATACCGAGTTTTTTTCCTTCTCTGACGATTGCTCCATTAATGTTCATGATTTCTGTCTTTCTTTTGTTCATTACGTCTGCAAGCATTGATGATATATTTCCCCTTGTAGCTTTGCATACGTTTTTACAGTGGTCTGGAGTTGTATAGGTAAGCTTTATGCCTAAGCCTTTGGCTACTTGAATTCCTTCATTTACCAAGCTCTCTAGTATTTCTATGCTTTCCTTATGCTTTAAAAGCTCCCCATTTTTTAAGCCTGTTATAGCTGTAAGGGGATTTATGCCAGCATTGACAAGGAGCTTGTCCCATATAAGTCCCATTACATTATCGGATACTGTACATGGCCCAAGTTTTTCTACATCTAGCAGTTCCTTAAGTTTCTTTATCCTTTCTGTAATCTGTCCATTAATCTCCCCGATTACAGTTCCGCCATTGCCAGCATGGTTAATTTTCCCTGGTTCAATCATACTTGCACCGTTGGCACTAGTTCCTGCAACTATCTGGTCTAAATCAACAACCTTACTTATCTTTTCAATATTTCCAATCCCATTTTGTAGTGTAAGCACTGTTGTATTCTTACCTATTACTGCTTTGTTCTGTTCAACAGCAATATCGGTAATGGTTGACTTAACAAATACAATGGCTAAATCCACTTCTCCAACTTCCGATGCATCGGTGGTTGCTTGTACATCTTTTATATACCTTTCCTTTCCCTCTTCTACAATGCACAAACCCTTATTGTTTATTGCATCCACATGTTCTTTAAATACATCTATGAAATATACCTCATTTCCATTCTCTGCTAGGATTCCTCCATACAAGCTCCCCATTGCACCAGAACCAATAATTGCTACCTTCATAGAATCACCCTTTTTAAATTCATATTTAGCCCTCTACTTCAAATCCCTCTACTTGAAGGTTAAAGCAGTATTCTCTGGATGGGAAAGTTCCTTCAATGGTCTCCTGATGGAATCTGTTTAATGCTTCCACCATTTCTTCCCTTATATGAGCAAAGTGTTTCACAAATTTAGGCTTAAAATCCCCATACATATCTAATAAGTCGTGAGTTACTAGTACTTGGCAATCTACATATGGACCTGCACCAATTCCAAGTACAGGAATCTCTACTGCTTCAGTAATAGCTTTAGCTACTCCATTTGGCACACACTCTAAAACTACTGAAAAAGCACCTGCCTCTTCTATGGCCTTAACATCTTCAATTAGCTTCTTTGCAGCCTCTGGGGTTGTACCTTGTACCTTGAAGCCACCTAGCATTCCTGCTGTCTGAGGTGTTAGGCCTATATGCCCCATGACAGGTATTCCAGCTTTTACTATAGCCCTTATTGTATCAGCCACTTCTACTCCGCCTTCAAGCTTTACGCAGTCGCATCCCGTTTCCTTATAAAGCCTGTTAGCGTTTTCAATAGCCTGCTCAATGCTCACATTATAAGTCCCAAAGGGCAAATCAGCTACTATGAATGTATCAGGAGCTCCTTTAACTACTGGCTTAGTATGATGTATCATATCCTCTAGGGTAACAGGAGTAGTGCTGTCATACCCTAACATTACCATTGCCAATGAGTCTCCCACAAGTATAACTTCAACATCGCTTTCATTAACTATGGAAGCTGTGGTATAATCATAGGCAGTTACATAGCAGAATTTCCTGCCTTCCTTTTTATACCTTTTAAAATCCGCAATGGTCATTTTAGTTTTTTTCTTTTCCCCTTTTTTCTTTTCTACATGAACTGACATAATCAACACCCCTTTGTTGTTTTTAGTTTAAACTTTCATAAAATTGTTTAGATGCCATTAATCACAGGCTAATAGAAAATTTTTTATAATATAGGAATAATTGGTATAATGAGCTAATATGGTAGAATATATATTCGTGATAGGTAGATATAGGGATCAGAGAAGGTTGTTGGGACTATGGGTAATGCTAATTCCGTATTGCGGTATTATGTATTGCATTGTGGTTTAAGAATATTATATTTTGACGCCAGATGAATGTCAAGATAATTTTCAAATATTTTTATTTTCTATAATTTCAAAATATTAAAGTATTCTGCTAAATTTCTTCAAAATATTATACGAATATTCATAACAATTTGTAAAATATTTAACATTATTCAATAAATATGCAAGTTAAAACTGTTCAATTTTCATATATAGTGCTCGCCTTCTTTAATAACATGAATCCAATAAAAAAATATAAAAAGTGAGTTAGAGATCTCTAACTCACTTTTATCTTTCCTTAATTATATTATCGTACTTAATTGTATTTAAAGAGGACAGATTCACATTTGTTATTCCATCTTGGGTGCATACTCCACTTCTTGGATGCAATAGGGGGATGCACACCATATCCTCCGCAATTATCTCCTGTATCCTTTCATATAATTCCATCCTCTTATTGGGATTTGTGGTTTCTGATGCTAGCTTAAGAAGCCTTAGCATCTCCTCATTTTCATATCCGCTATAGTTGGTTTCGCTATCTGGCAAAAACAAAGGCTTTATAAAAGCTGAAGGCTCCCTTACGTCTGCAAACCATCCGAATAAATATAGGTCGTAATCCATGTTAAGGTCTGCTCTAGCTGAACCACTGTTTTTAGCCTCTACGTATTTTACATCAACTCCTATAGCCTTTAAATCCTCTTCTACATATTTTAATATTCCAACAAGGCTGTTTTGCCTATAATATATTTTAATGGGCTTATTTAAGTCGACTTTCTCCTCTTTCAGCATCCTAATAGCCTTATCAGGATTGTATTCAATTGCATTTATGTGGTCACAAGGTATTAGTTCAGATGGAATAACGCACTTAGCTTCTACTGCCAATTCTCCATAAAGCTCTTTAACTATTCTCCTCTTATCTATGGCATGGCTTATGGCTTGCCTTACCTTTTTGTTAGCAACGTATTGGGAATTGTTGTTTTTAACTTTGAATCCTAAGTAGAAAGTGGCCAACAGGTCTCTTACTTTCAACCTCTTATAGTATTCTGTGTTTTTTATCCTCTCCAACTGCTCCTTATTGCCTACTACATATAAGTCGTACTTCTTGTCCAAGAAATTCTCAAGGGAGTTGTCGTCCCCACATACTACTTCTATTACATCGCAGTAGGGTTTTCCTCCTATGTAGTCTTCATAAGCAACCAGCTTGTACACATTATTTTCAAAGCTCTCAATCATGTATGGACCACAGGCTACAACGTTACCCCTTTCTAGCTCTTCGGGATCCATTACTGCGCAGCAGGTATTAGCTAGATGGAGCAAAAATCCATTGAAGGGTTTAGACAGCTTAATTGATAATCGGAAGTTGTCTAAAACCTTAATTCCCGAAACTTCTGTAGCTTGTCCTCTCATGAATTCTTCTGCACCATCAATATAATCTATAAACCAGGAGTTAGGTGAATTGAGCTTTGGAGACAGCAATCTTTCCAGGCAGTATTTTACATGGTAGGCATTTATGCTTTTGCCATTGTGGAATTTAGCATCAGCTCTTAAGTTAAATACCCAGGTAAGATTGTCCTCTTCTACATACCAGCTTTTTGCTATACAAGGTAGGACGTCACCGCTTGTTGATGTGGTCAATAAGCCTGCGTGTATATTGCTTAACACTTCGATTTCATTTGCCACATTTGTAATAGCTGGATCCAGTGTTGTCAAAGGCCTTGCAAGGTTTATTCTTATGGTAATGGGCTCCTTATTAGCATCCGATGTATCCCCAATCAATTCCCTGGTCATCTTGCCAAGCAACATGGAAAACTGGTTCAATTCATTCAATGCCACCTTGGTAAACTGGGTATTCATTAGGGCACTTTCTACCATGGAAATGGCTTTATCGGAGGATACGTTCATATCATCAGTTAAGGATACAATTGTTTCAAGGCTTGCTGTCTGCTGAGCTATTGCATTGGTTATTTCTCCTATAGTCCTTATCATATCCTCAATGGACTGCTGCACCTTGCTGAAGGAAACATTGGACTGTTCTGCTATGCTCACACCATCCATTATCTTCTGGCTGCTCTCCTCTATGGCACCTATTGTTTTATTAACGCTTAAATCTATATTTTCTATGATGGCGGATATTTCATCTACCGATTCTGAACTCCTCTCAGCCAGCTTTCTAATCTCTTCTGCTACCACTGCAAAACCTCTACCTGCTTCTCCAGCTCTAGCTGCTTCTATAGCTGCATTTAGGGCTAGTAAATTGGTCTGTCTAGCAATATCGTTTATTATATCTAATATGTCCTTTATCCTGTTGGCTCCTACTTTAAGGTCGTTAATCTCTTCCACTACCATGGTAACAGATCTTCTTATTTCATCCATGGACTGAATTGTGTTATTAACAGCATTGCTTCCATCTTCAACTACTTTTAAAGTTTCCTCAGCAGTTTTATAGGAGGATTCGGAGCTGGCATTCAACTCCTCTGCCATTGCTGAATAGCTGCCTATTTCTTCTACCACCCTATGAATATATCCAATCTGCTCATCAACTCTGCTGGAGATAGCCTCAATTATATTTATTAAGCTTTCCGTCTGGTCATTTAAGCACTCAATTCTCTTCTCCAGTCTATTTAGTAACGTCCCCTCATTCTGCCTTATTAGAGACAAATCCTTGGAATTCTTTTCTTCCCTTTCTCCTAGGTTATTTAATACTATTTCTTCTTTTGAATCGGCTGTTAATTCCTTTTTTTTCCAAAAAAGCACCCTAATCCGCCTCCCAATTGTTGCATAAATAACCTTTATTTAAATTAAGATATAGTATATAGGAAAAGTTAGGCATTTTCAATAATTTTGTTAAAATTACTTAACCTTACTGCATCAATCCTATTAAATAATGCTAAAAATAAAAACTCGGATAAATTTATCCGAGCTTTTGTTTTTTAGGCTCCTGTAACATCATTGCCGGTTTTAGATGGCACAAAATTTCCCAAAAGACCACCGATTAGAGCAGGTACTGACCAGGAAAACCCAGAAGATGCTAATGGCAATTTATTTATCACATTGGCTATCCCACTACCAAATCCAAATAATGTCAAGGACTCAAGAGCGCTGATAATTAGGGCAGCATATATGGCATACTTGTAAACGTTTTCATTCTTTATGTATCTATCCAAGAATACAGTTAGTAGGATCAATACTATAACTATTGGATACATAAATCCTAAAATTGGAGCTGCCAATGATATAATTGATTCAACACCAATACAGGACACAACAGCACTGAATACGCTTGTTACAATTACTGTTACTCTATATTTAAGCTTTCCATTGGATATCTGTTCGAAATACTGACCTACTGTAGCTGTCAATCCTACAGATGTGGTCATACAAGCTAACATAACAGCTAGGCCCAATCCATATTTTCCAAAGCCGCCCAAAACGTCATTGGATATATTCATAATTAAAGTTGTCCTATCTATATCTGCTGAATAAAGGGCTCCTGAAGTAGCTCCTAAATAGCATAGACCTCCATATACAAAAGCAAGTCCCAAAATAGCAACTAATCCAGACTTTATAGTCATGGACATCTTTTCTTTTTCATCAGTATATCCATAGTTAACTAATGAAGCTGTTATTACTCCACCAAATAGAATAGCTGCTAAGGCATCCATAGTTTGATATCCTTCAAGGAAACCATATGGGAATGAACTATCCAAACTGCTTTCCACTGGAGTTCCAATAGGAGTAATTACTCCCTTTACTATTAAAAGAGTTAACAATAGGAATAATCCAGGAGTAAGTATTTTACCTATTTTATCCATTACATCATTTGGAGAAATAACAAAGTATAAATTAATAGCAAAATAGATAATTGCAAATACAACTGGACTAAGGCTTGGAAAAATTGGTTGACCTCCCATTTCAAATGCTGTAGCTCCAGTTCTTGGAATAGCTAGCAATGGTCCGATAGCTATAACAATAGTAATACCTAAGAACTTAGCAAAACCTGGTGATACCTTTCTTCCTAATTTGTCCACATCTCCACCAGCCTTTGATGAAGCAACAATTCCTAAGAAAGGTAGCCCTACTCCTGTTAACAGGAATCCAATTACAGCATAAACCCATGTATGCCCTGCTAACCTACCTAAAAAGGGTGGGAATATCAAGTTACCTGCTCCAAAGAACATGGAAAATAGTGCTGCCCCTAGTACTATAATATCTTTTGTTTTTTTGTTCACGGTCATACCTCCTTAAACTAGTCTTAAAATACACACCTATATATATTAGCACTTTTTTGTCGATTTCGCAAATAAAAAAATATACAAACAATTGCAAAAACAAAGACAATCTTATATTTATTATTATAAAAAAAGCTAAGCCTAGATAAAATAGCTTAGCCTTTCATTCTACCAAATTGGCTAATTAACACCTTTAGCTCGTTTACTTTAAGAAGTATACATAAGATAAAGTATACAATTGCCCCTAATCCTATTGACAATAAAAGTATTAAACTTTCAGAAATTTTGTTAAAATCATAACTATCTGTCAATCCGTAGAAGGTGAAGTACACCACCGCTCCCATGACCATAGCTGCTATTAGAGTCTTAACCAAACACCTCATATATCCCTTAATGCCAATAGGGCCAATCTTTTTCCTTAAATTTATGAATAACATGGCTGAGGTAAAAGTAGTAGAAATGCTAGTAGCCAAAGCTAATCCAGCATGAGCCATAAACCTTACAAATATAAGGTTTAGCACTATATTAAGGCCTACTGCTAAAGCTCCATTTATCATGGGAGTCTTAGTATCCTGTAAAGAATAAAAGACCTTGTTCAACATTAGCCTTAGGGATATCCCCACTAATCCTAAGGAATAACAGAATAAAGCCTGAGAGGTCATAATAGTATCCTTAGATGTAAAATGTCCTCTTTCAAAGAATACACTAACTATTGGTCGAGCTAGAACCATTATCCCTACTGCGGCTGGTACAGTTATTAAGAGTATTATATTTATGCCTTGAGACATAATCTGTTTAACCTGCCCACTATCCCCTTGAGAAAAGGCTCTGGATAGCATAGGAAATATTACTGTAGTGATGGCAGCAATAAATACTGAAACTACCACATCGTTCATCTTAGCTGAATAGCTAAGAGCGGATATGCTGCCTTCTGCTAAACCAGAGGCCAGAGTTTTGTCAACAATGGTGTTTATCTGCTGAACTGCTGATCCCAATAAAACAGGTAAAACCAACATGAGTGTCTTCCTTATATAGATATCCCTAAAATCCACATCCAACCTATATCTAAAGCCTTTGTGTCTAACTGCTGGAAGCTGAATCAAAAATTGAGTTGAGCTGGCTATCACGCTGACAACCATCAATGCGTGTATATTTTCCTTGTTTGCCATAAACAACAAAAAAATGATGAATACCAGGTTATAAGGAAGCCCCATTATGGCTGGTGGTCCAAAGATCTGGCTGCTGTGCAGAAAACCAGAAAAAACATATGTAAATCCTAGGAACACCACAATGGGAAGTCCAATTCTATTAAGCTGTACTGCCAGCTGAAACTGCTCCCCTTCAAAACCACTAGCTACAATTCTGATTATCAGTGGTGATAGGAAGAAGTCCAATACAGCAATTATTAAGGAAATAAAAAAGACTACATTAAATATATTGTTCAAAAATTTTAACTTGCCCTTTCTTCCCCTTTTTTCCTCTACTTCTGTAAAAACAGGAATTAAGCTAGTGTTTAATGCTGAACCAATGGTAGTCATAATCATAGTGGTAGCCGTCATAGCTACAAAATAGGTATCCGTTTCATAGCCGGAACCATATTTAGCTGCAATAAGCATTTCCCTAACAAAACCTAGCGCCTTGCTCATTAGGGTAAATAGGGATATCATCATTGCTGATTGAGCAATTCTATTGGACTTTGACATGTTTATTCCCCTTTTCGTAATTTACTCTATTTAGTTGAAGCTTAAATAATTTTATTTAACATCTAACAGTATATTATATATCACAACAAAAACATTGCAATAAAAAATATTTATTGGAAAATTAAAAAACCCTTTATAGCAGAAAACAAGCCCATACAAACTAGTATGGGCACTGACTTAATGTATTTCTTGGGGGAGCATTTACAAAATTATTATATATTTAACAATAACTTATTTGGTTACATAAAAGTTACAGTTAAAATTACCATAATGGGACTTATAGTTTATATATTAGAATCACAAAAATAAAAAGGGATTTTCCTCAAAGAGGAAATCCCTCTACTTGCTTACAGCTTCCCCTAAATATGCTTCCTGTACCCTTATATCCTTAAGGAGCTCTTTTCCGGTTCCCTCCAGTACTAGCTCTCCTGTCTCCAGTACATAGGCATAGTCTGCTATCTCTAAAGCCTTCTTAGCGTTCTGCTCTACTAAAAGTATTGTGTTCCCTTGTTCGTTTAGCCTCTTTATTATGTTGAATACTTCATTGACCAGTATGGGAGCAAGGCCGAGGGAAGGTTCATCCATCATTATAACCTTAGGCTTTATCATTAAGGCTCTTCCTACGGCCAGCATCTGCTGTTCCCCTCCAGAAAGGGTTCCTGCCTTTTGCCAGCTCCTCTCCTTAAGTCTAGGGAAAAGCTCATAGACATTATTCATGTTGGCTTGGATGGCCTTTTTATCCTTTATGGTATAGGCCCCCAAAATTAAATTCTCTTCTACAGTCAAATTGGGAAAAACATGCCTTCCTTCAGGCACTAAAACGATACCCCTTTTTACAATCTCCTCTGTGGTAAGGTTGGTTAAATCCTCATCCCCATACGTAACTTTACCCTTTGCCTTTTTTACCAACCCCATTATGGCTTTTAATGTGGAGGATTTACCTGCTCCGTTGGCTCCTATAAGGGTCACTATTTTGTTACCTTCAATATTTAAGTTTATTCCTCTCACAGCTTTTATTCCGCCGTAGTTTACATGCAAATCAGTTACTTTTAGCATCTAATCCACCCCTAGATAGGCTTCTATTACTTTTTGGTTGTTTTGTATTGACTTGGCGTCTCCTTGAGCAATCAACACTCCATGGTCCAATACGAATATCTCTTCACATATTTCCATGACCACATCCATGTGATGCTCTATCAAGAATATGGTCAGATCAAACTCCTCCCTTATCTCCCTAATGAAATCCACCAATTCCCTGCTCTCCTGAGGATTCATACCTGCAGCAGGCTCATCCAAGAGGAGCAGCTTAGGTTCTGTAGCTAAAGCTCTGGCTATCTCTAGCCTTCTCTGTTTACCATAGGGAAGGGAATAAGCTTTTTCATCCTTTTCATCTACTAGGCCTACCCGCTCCAACAGATAAAGGGATTTTTCCAGCATTTTCTTTTCTTCATTTCTATAGCCAGGTAGCCTCAATATGGATGAAAACACATTAGACTTTATCCTCAAATGGTTCCCTATAAACACATTATCCAAAACGGATAGGTCCCTAAATAGTCTAATATTCTGGAAGGTTCTGCATATGCCAAGGCCAGCTATTTGATCTGGCCTAAGGCCCACCAATTGATGGGTCTTCCCATCCACAGTAAAAGTAACATTGCCCTCTGTTGGCCTATATACCCCTGTTATTACATTAAATACTGTTGTTTTTCCTGCTCCATTGGGCCCTATAAGGCCTACAATCTGGCCTTTATCTATACTAGCATTGAAGCTGTTGACCGCTACTAATCCTCCAAATTTCATGGTCATATTGCTTATACTTAACATGGCTGCTTTCACTTCCCTTTTTAGTTTTCCCTTAACAACCGTTCTTTCTTGAATAGAACTACTAACATGAGTATTATGGAGAATATTACCATTCTCAAGCCTGGAATACCAGGAAGTCTAATAAATCCCAAGTTTATAGACTCATCAAGGAATCTCAACACTTCCATAGCAGTAGCAACCACAATGGCTGAAATAACCGTACCATGTATATTCCCAATACCCCCTAATACCATGATGAGAATGATATTAAAGGTCAAAGTTATCCTGAACATATTTGGATCTATAGTTCCCAAATGAACTGCCATAAGCCCTCCAGCAACGCCAGCTAAGAAGGAGCTGAATACAAAGCTCATCATCTTATGCTTAAAGAGGTTGATTCCCATAGCTCTAGCTGCTATCTCATCTTCCCTTATGGCCTTAAAGGCCTTTCCATAGCTTCCTTCCATTAAAAATACCATGAACAATATGGTGAGTATGGCCAAGGCCCAGCTCCATAATATGTTTCCCGTTTTAGGAATGGCCTTAAGGCCTAAGGCTCCATTGGTTAGGGATTGAGTATTGGTAAAAACTACCCTGATTATCTCTGCAAAGCCTAAGGTGGCAATTGCTAGATAATCGTCGGTAAGCTTCAAAACCGGTGCTCCTATTAAAAATCCGAAAATGGCTGCAAATATACCTGCCAGTATTAAGGCTGGGAGAAGCCCCCACTCCACATTAGCTAAGAAAGGAACTATCGGCTCCATAAAGAAGTTCATCTCTTTAGCCGGTACTGGAAGGGTTAGTATTGCAACTGTATAAGCTCCTACTGCCATGAATCCTGCATGCCCCAAGGTGAACAAGCCAGTAAATCCATTTATAAGCTGCATGCTAAGCCCTAAGGTAACATAGATACCGCACAGATTTGCAATTGTCTTTACGTAGTCGTTGCCAAAGAAGTTTATAATCAAGGAAAGGGCGATGAGTATAATCAGCATAATTATGGTTTTCTTGTCCAACTTCATAGCCTACACCTTCTCCGTAGTTTTTTCTCCAAGCAAACCGGTGGGTTTGACCAGAAGAATTATTATTAACAAGATAAAGGAAAAAGCATCCCTATATCCGGTCAAATTGGAAAGAAAAGCAACTATCATTATCTCTCCTAATCCCAATAGGAATCCGCCTATAACTGCACCCTTAATATTACCAATTCCTCCAATAACAGCTGCTATAAAGCATTTAACTCCAGGCATGGATCCCATCAAAGGTAGTAGTTGAGGGTATTTGGTACCCCACATGATTCCTCCTATGGCCGCTAAAAAGGAACCAATGAAGAAGGTGATGGAGATAATTTGGTTGACGTTTATGCCCATAAGCTTTGCAGTATCGTAATCCTTCGAAAGAGCTCTCATAGCCATGCCTGTTTTGGTTTTATTTACTATATAGCTTAATGTTAGCAACAATATTATTGTTATTATTGGTATAACAAATGTAACCATGTTTATGGAAACTCCGCCTATGTTTACAATCCTATTAAGTATGTTGGGTATTGGGAAGGCCTTAGGCCTTCCCCCAAATACTACCGTAGCAAAGTTCTGCAAGAAGAAGGAAGCTCCTATAGCCGATATTAAAACTGTAATCCTTGGAGAATCCCTCAAAGGCTTGTAGGCTATCTTTTCAAGGATGAACCCTACAAAGCCTGTTATTATGGCCACCAATATGAAAACTAACCACCAGGGGATGGGAGTAAACATTATTCCATAGTAGGTAAGATAGGCTCCTAGCATGAATATATCCCCATGGGCAAAGTTAATCAGCCTAAGTATTCCGTAAACCATAGTATAACCTATTGCAATTAATGCATATAGACTTCCCAGAGAAATGCCATTAGCCAGATGCTGCAAAAATTCTGTAATGCTCATAAATATTCCTCCTCATTAGCCCCCTATTTAGGTTCTACAGTGGTTAAGTATACGAATTCGCCCTTTTCTACCCTCTTGATAACCGCACTCTTTACTGCATCTCCATTTTCATCAAGGGTTATATATCCTGTAGCGCCTTCAAAGTTAGCTGTTTGGCTAAGGGCATCTCTAATAGCTTGTGGGTTAGCAGAATTAGCTCTTTCTATAGCATCCAATATAACCATGTAAGCATCGTATCCTAAAGCTGCAAAAGCGTTTGCCTCCTTACCATATTTCTCTTTATATTTGGCTAAAAACTCTTTTGATACGCTTGTTACAGGAGCCTCAGCTGTAAAGTGGGTGCTGAATACTGCTCCTTCAACAGCATCGCCACCGATGGATAAGAATTCTGGTGATTCCCAAGTGTCTCCACCTAGAATTGGAATAGTAATGCCCATATCCCTTGCTTGCTTAATCAATAGGGCACTTTCTCCATAGTTACCTGGAGCAAATATTACATCAGGTTTTTTAGCCTGTACGTTGGTAAGCTGAGCGGTAAAGTCCTGGTCTCCAGCATTATAGGATGAAACTTCTACTATGGAGTTCTCGTCTCCTGTAAGCTCCTTGAAAGCATCTATAAAGTACTTGCTTAGTCCTACAGAATAATCGTTAGTAACGTCTTGAATTACCGCTGCTGTTTTAGCTCCTAGTTCATTTACTGCATAGTTAGCCATCACAGTTCCTTGGAAGGGGTCGATAAAGCAAACTCTAAAGTAATAGTCGTTATTTAATGTAACTAGTGGATTGGTTGGAGAACATCCTACTGCTGGAACCTTTTTCTGCTTAACTATGTCTCCAGCTGCCATGGACAAGGAGCTGCCGTAGCTACCAATTATAGCTACAACCCTATCCTTTTCAATGAGCCTAGTAACAGCATTGGCTGCTTCAACCTTATCGGATCTGTTGTCTACAATTACCAGTTCAACCTTCTTACCTAGCACTTCTGGTTTAAGCTCATTGGCTAGTTCAATTCCCTCCACAGTCATCTGTCCCCCTGCTGCATTGGCCCCAGTCATAGGTTCAAATACGCCTATCTTTATTACGTCTGGATCTGTAGTGCTGCCACCAGTATCCTGACTTTTGTTACATCCAGCCAATAAAGATAGGCTTAGCACTGCTGTTAACAGCAAAGCTAAAAATTTTCTCTTCATCCCAGTACCTCCTTATATTCATATTTTGTTAATTTTATGCCATATAAATTTATACCCTTGCTGATAATTGGGATAACTTAATGTCCAAAAAATTTTTCATTATTTCGAATATTCCATTTTTTTCAGGATATATATTACTATGTATTTCAATGATGTGTATATTTTGTACTTTATGGTATAATTTATATAACTATATATTATATATATTCTATTAATTCCAGATAAATAGCTTTTATAGAAAAAATTAGAGGATTTATAAAAAAAATGTCTAAATAGTATAAGCAAGCACTACATACATACCTTTTTTACAAATGATTAAAAAGAGGAGCTGAGATGTATGGAGCAAAATGTAAAAAATAATGCTGCTTTGAAAATGGACAAGAGCTTAAGTGGAAAAATGATTCTCACCGTTACTGCAATACTTGTTGGACTAGTCCTAGCTGTAGGATTAGTTAATATGTATATTATAAGAAAAGAGCTCTTAGCAGCATACGACGAGCTATTGTATCACAAATCCGTGGACTCATCTAGAATTGTAAGCGAGCAGCTTGAAAATTACATAACCTCCATTGAAACCCTAGGAACCTTAAGCGTAGTTTCCAATCCAGAAATACCAGTAGAAGAAAAGATTGAAACCCTTAAGCTTGAAAAGGACTTATTGGATTTTTCCTCAATAGGAATAGCCGATCCCCAGGGGAAGCTAGTCTTAGACGATGGACAAACAGCAGATATATATGAAGAAGAATACTTTATTAAGGCTAAATCGGGACAAACCTATTATTCTCAGCCTATGATTAACCCACTAACTAATAAGCTGGAAACAATAATTGCCGCCCCTTTAGTATATAAGGACAACATTCATGGCGTATTAGTAGCCTTTAAATCAGCTAATGAATTTTATCAAATTATCCAAGGCATTACCTTTGGCAATACTGGCCATGCCTTTATATTAGATGAAGTTGCTGATATAATATCCCATCCAACAATTAGATCTGGAGCAACAACAAAAGCCAATGCAGCTAATTTTTCAGGATTGAAGAACCTAGTGGAGAAGACTTCCGTTGAAGATGTAGTAAAAATGGAGGAAAAGATTAAGAACAGAGAAACAGGAGTTGGATATTATACTCGAGATGGGAAAGCAATTCGTGTAGGCTTTGCACCCATTGAATCTACAAATTGGACTCTTATAGTGAGTATAGATGAATCTGAAATACTATCAGGAATAAAACCCCTTACAAAGACACTATTGTACAGCTTAGGAATAGCTGTTGTTTTAGCATCTACCTTCTCTGTACTGTTTAGTAGAGGAATAACAAATCTGATTAAAAAGGTTACAGAGCACAGCTATAATCTTTCACAGCTAGACTTTAGCAAAGATGTAGATAAGAAGATACTATCAAGAAAAGATGAATTGGGAGTTATGGGCAACTCCTTGCAAGTAGTAATAGATAATATGAGAAATTTTGCCAAAGAAGTACTTCAATCTGCCCAACAGGTAGCAGCATCCTCTGAAGAGCTGGCTGCCATATCGGAAGAGTCTACAGCAGCAATCACAAGCATTGCTGAAGCGTCAAACAATATTGCTGATGCTTCCAGACATCAGCACAATGAAATAATGAATATGAGCAATTCCATTAAAGAAATATCCGATAAAATTGAGTACGTTTCAGACGAAGCGGAAAGCACTGAAAACTTAAGCTCTGAAATATTGTCCAAGACAAAGATTGGAAAGGATAGGATGTACGAAGTTATATCCCAGATGAACAACATACAAAACAGCACCGAAATGGTTAAAAACTCTTTAGATGATATCAGCCAGAGTTCAAAGAAGATGGAGCAGATGCTTAAGCTAATAGAGAACGTATCAGAGGAAACAAACCTATTGGCCTTAAATGCAGCTATAGAAGCAGCTAGAGCTGGTGAATACGGGTTAGGATTTGCTGTAGTTGCCGATGAGATCAGAAAGCTAGCTGAAGAAACTAAGAAATCCACTAAGGAAATAAAGGATTTGATAAAAGCTAACAATTTAGTAATAGAGAGTTCCAACGAAAAGATGGATTCCAACAACGTTGAAGTAAGCCGTGGTGTTGAAATAGTATTTAACGCTAGGGAGATGTTCGAAGAAATTGCTAAATTGAATGAACAAATTGCTGGTAAAATACAGCAGGTACTAGAAGCAATATTGAATGTAAAAGAGCATATTGATTCCCTTGTAACCTCTGCAACCAATATGGAAAAGATGTCCCAGGATATATCATTGCAGATAGAAAACTCCTCCAGTGCAACTCAGGAACAGATGGCAGCTATGGAAGAGATCACCTCTTCTACTGAAAGCCTAGCTGCATTAGCAGAGGATCTACAGAGGCTATTAAGCAACATTAAAATTGAAAAGATATAAATACAATATACAAATTGCTACCCCTGTAATACAAAGCCAAAGAGCCTATATCTAGGCTCTTTGGTTTTTATAATGCTTTATGTAAGTCCTTATATGCCTTATATCCATGAAGGCTGTCTGCCTTCTTCACTGCGTTGGCTATGGCTCTTTCCATAGCTGTTGCTGCAAGGAAGCCTACCACATTTATATCTGCCTCTACTTTACCAGTAGCTAAAGAAAAGATTGTATCACCGTCAAATATGGTATGGGCAGGCCTTATTGCCCTTGCGTATCCATTATGAGCCATAGATGCAATCTTGTTCATCTGGGCCTTATTGAATATCCCGTTGGTTACTACTACACCAATGGTAGTATTGCCACTGAAAAAATTCCTCTTTTTATCATATACCTTAGCCATTTCCTCTTCAGTTTTTATAAGCCTTTCTCCTTTTTCATCCAATAGGCCAACAATAATCTCTCCTGTTTCCGTATCCACTATATCCCCTAAAGCATTTACTGCTACTATAGCCCCTACTTTAAGGTCTCCTACTTGTATCGCATAGGTTCCCAGTCCTCCCTTCATAGCCCTAGAAGGACCTAAGAGCTTCCCTACAGTGGCACCTGTTCCTGCTCCTACATTGCCATTGGGACATTGGTTTTTTTCAGCATTTAGGCAAGCTTCATATCCCATTTTAAAGTCTGGCCTTATCCTATAATCTCCTATGTTAAGGTCGAAAAGGACAGCGCTTAATACTATTGGAACCTTAGTTATCTGAACATCAAAACCAATACTTCTCTCCTCCAGATACTTCATAACCCCTGAGGCTGCATCAAGGCCAAAGGCGCTTCCGCCAGATAGGACCACTGCATGGACTCTGTCCACCAGATTTTCTGGCTTAAGCAAGTCTGTCTCCCTAGTGCCTGGGGATCCTCCTCTTACATCTACACCTGCAACAGCTCCTTCTTCACATATGACCACAGTGCATCCAGTGGCAGCATCTAAATCTTGAGCATTCCCAACCTTTATGCCTTCAATATGGGTAAACTTAATTTCCTCCATGAGATCACCTCCCGTATATGACTATTTTACCATATATTGTGAGCAGATGAGCTTCTAAGTACTTCAACAAGGAAGCTATTTTTAAAGAGGAAAAAAGTAAATTCTATAGAATTAATCAAATAGGAGGTGTAATATGGGAAGAAAGCCTAGAATCCAATACTATGGAGCAATTTATCATGTAATTCAGAGGGGAAGAGATGGAGAGAGGGTCTTTTTAGAGGATGAGGACAAATCCCATTTACTGGAATTAATAAATGAAACTAAAGAATCAAAAGGCTTTAGAGTATTTGCTTTTCTAATAATGGACAACTGCTATCACCTGCTAATACAAGCCTTAAACGTTCCCATAAGCAATATAATGCATTATATAAATTTTAAATACGCCAGATATTACAACAGTAAATCCAGTAAAAAGGGAAAAGTATTCCGCGAAAGATATAAATCCACCTTGGTTCAAGATGAGAGATTCCTACTGCCAATTGTAAAGTACATACACAAGTATCCTGTTGAAGCAGGATTATGCTCCTCTATTGAAGAATATAAGTGGAGCAGCCATGTGTTCTATAGGGTTAATATGGAAAATGTGGTGAATATTGAGGACATATTAAATACGTTTTCTGCCAATAGAATTGAAGCCATAAAAAGATATACAGAATACATGGAAACAGAAGAGGAAGATTGGAAAGCCATAAAGTATAGACTTGAAAACATCTCCATCATTGGAACCGATGAGTTTATAATGGAGATACAGGGAAAGAAACACAAGCAAAGCTTAGATGAGCTGCTAAAGAGGTGCTGCCCAACAGAAGAAGAGTTTAAGCTTATCAAAAATGGGTCCAGGGAAAGGTACCTTACCGATTACAAGGTTGAATATATCTCTATGGCTAAAAGGGAAGGGTATACTTATAAGGAGATTGGAGAGAACATTGGCATTACCGGAGCAGCTGCAAGGAGTTTGATAGTAGAGAACAAATGAAATTATAAAAAAGCTACAAGGAAAACCTTGTAGCTTATCTCATTAGATGTGTCTCTAGTATCTGATCCTTCCTCAATCCCTCTAAGCCCAAATAATACTCTAAATTGTTCAACAGATAATCTAGTTTTACTGGACCTACTAGTTGGGAACCAGTAACAGCCACTCCATACCTTTTAGCTTCCTGCTTGATCAGTTCAAATACCCTGTAAAGTGGTGTTTGGCTGCAGTCAAACATGTTCATGGAAACCACTACTCCGTCCCTTTCAGGGAACTTTATCCCTACTGCTCTTACTGTAGAAAATCCTCCGCTGGGTCCCCTTACAGCTTTGGCAATCTTCTTAGCAATGCTTAAATCCTCTGTTGCTAAAAATACGTTGTAGGCTGTTAAGCCTTCTGTATCAGCGCTGACAATAGTAGCCCCACATTTTTCGCTTAGCTTTCCATCAACGGATAGGTCCGGTTTTCTCTTTTCATAATCAGGATGGTTTTTGTCCTCAAGTAACTCCTTTAACCCTTCATATTGCCCTTGTCGTATATAGGATATGCTCTTTTTTTCCTCTGTTCTAGCATTTCTACCGGAAAAATAGATTGGAACCTTATACCTATCAAATATCTCCTTACCTATTTCCTCTGCCAATTGAATACACTCTTCAAGGCTTATGTTCATAAGCGGGAAGATAGGTATGGTATCCTGAGAGCCAATCCTTGGATGAGTCCCCTTTTGTTCCCTCATATCGATTAATTCATAGGCCTTTCCTGCCATGTCAACTAGGGCTTTCTTAAGTGGTTCTGGCTCCCCAATGATTGTTAGTACAGTCCTATTAAAATCAAACTCAGGCTCAACGCTTACCAGTGTAACCCCTTCAACCTTTCTTACCTCATTAGCTATAGCCTCTATTACATCTTCCCTTCTACCGTCGCTAAAATTAGGAACGGCCAATATGTACTTTTTCTCCATGTATATCCCCCCTATGATGTAGTACAAATATATTAACAAATAAATTAAACTTTTACATTGTGTACTTTCTATAAATCTATTAAAGACAAACCTAATTTATTACACAAAAAACTCCTAACCTTTCACAGGTTAGGAGTTAGACTCGACAGCTTTAAACATTACATCTACCGGTGCTTCCATACCAGTCCACAGCTTTAAGGCTTCAGCTCCTTGATATACCAGCATGGGTAGCCCAAAAACTATTTTACACCCTAAAGCCTCAGCATCCTTTAGGAGTTTAGTCCTTTTAGGATTGTATACAATATCGCATACAATTAAATTCTCCCTTAGTAAACTTTTGTCTACTGGGCTATCATCTATATGAGGATACATGCCCACCGTTGTTGTATTGATGAGAATCTCTGAATCATATAGAGCTTCCTTCATCTTTTCATATTCCATAGGCACTGGTAAGCTTATATCCCCAAAATTAGCGTTTATATCCTCAGATAGGCTTACAGCTTTTCCATAGGTTCTATTGCATATGTATATCCTTTTAGCTTTATTCATGGCTAAAGTCATAGAAATAGCCCTACAAGCTCCTCCTGCCCCTAATATGAATACTTTTTTGCTTTCAACAGTCTCTTTGGTACTTTCCTCTAAAGACTTTAAAAATCCAATTCCGTCTGTATTATAACCTTTCATCTTGCCATCTTTGATAACTACCGTGTTTACAGCTCCAATTAACTCCGCCAGTTTGTCTATCTCATCTATATACTTCATAACCTCTACCTTATGGGGAACTGTTACATTGAAACCAACAAAGTTCATCTTCCCAATGGCCTTTACTACTGCCCCCAAATCCTCTGGTTTTACCTCTATGGGGATGTAGACATGGTTAAGGGAACAGTGCTTAAAGGCTTCATTCTGCATTATGGGCGAAAGGGAATGGGCTAAGGGGTAGCCTAAAACCGCTGCCAACTTTGTATTTCCATCAATTCTCATCCTATTACCTCCAGCTTTAGTAAAATTTCCCTTCTATCACATCTCCAACTAACACAATCCCTTGAAAGCTCTCTTTTAATAGGATGTTTCTTATTGTAATACCTCTAGCTATCAGATCTTTATCAATGGCCTTGTTCAAAAGAAGAACCTTTTTGCCTGTGGAATCTTTAAAAAGCCCTTTCTCATCCAATATTAACCTAACTATCATGTCTTCATCAATTATATCATTTAAACCAGCATCTACAACCCTTATGAGCTTTTCCGGCCTATGGGCTATATCCTCTATCCTTTTTCCTAGACAGTCTAGCCCTATTACCCCTACAGTCATGGTGGTACAACTAGGAATTACCGGCTCATAATGGGCATAAGCCTTAATGGGTTTGCCTTTTGAGCCATCAGCTTCTATCAGTATAAAATCAAACAGCTGCCTATTTGCTATCCTTTCTATGGTGGATACAGAAGAGCCTAAGAGCTTCCCATTCTCTATCCTGTCCCCCAAGACTGTGATAGTGCCAGCTTTAGGAGAGAATCCTTCTATATCCCTTAAAAAATAATAATCGTATTGTTCCTCTTTAGGATTGTACATGGCAGTAGTGGTGGTAATTAACACCTTCCTATTTAAGTTTTTTAACTCCTTCGCAAGCTGAAATATAGTAGTGGTCTTTCCTCCTCCACCCACAAAGGATAGGGTATCCCTATTTTTTAGGTTAAAAAATTTCCATATCTCCAAGGGGCTCACCTTTTCATGTGGAAAGCGTCTCTGTTGTATTTCACCGCCTGGATTTCAGCCATTATGGATAGGGCTATTTCCTCCGGAGTCTCTCCTCCTATATCAAGGCCTATAGGAGCATACACCTTGGATAGAGTTTCTTCCTTATATCCTCTTTTTAGGAGATTTTCAAAACAGGTCTTTACCTTATTTCTACTTCCTATCATGCCTATATATCTGGCATTGGATTCTACTACTGCTTCCAGTGCCCTTTCATCATGGGCATGGGCATATGTAGCTATGACAATATATGTATTTTGGTCTATATCCATATTTTTAAGGCTTTCCACCATATCTCCCAATACTAAATTGACCCCATCAGGAAACAGTTTTGGATCCAGTACTTCTTCCCTACTATCCAGAACCGAAACTGAATACCCTAGATATACAGCCAGCTTAGCTATACTCTGCCCCACATGGCCTCCACCAACTATTATCAGATGTTCTGTAGGGATATACACCTTTATAAATAGGCTGACCTTTCCTCCACAAGCAGCAGGGAGAAATACCTCCTCTTCCGATTCCACAGGAAGGCCTAGGCTGTAATCTACTACACCGCTCCTCTTCTCCTGTATAAATTTCACCGCATCCTTTATAGCCCTTACCTCCAGCATGCCTCCCCCAATGGTACCTGCCAATAAGTTCCCCTGTCCATCTACTAACATGGTAGCTCCTATTTCTCTTGGAGTAGAGCCTTCTGACTTTATAATGGTTACTGTTGCAAGGGATAAACCATTTTCTATGAACTCCATGAGCTTAGCTAGCACTTTTTTATCCTGCATTTTAATATCCCCCTTTGTCAAATATTCCTCTTTTCCCTTAAGCACTCAATGGCCTTAAGCACTCAATGGCCTTAAGCACTCCATCTCCTATAATCTTAGCCTTATCGGAGATGGCAAAAACATAATCCCTTATTCCCCTTGGATCAATATCCCCAATTTTAAGTCCCTTTCTCACATACAGCCCATCCCTTATCATACCTCTTAATACCCCATCTATGGATGCAACCACATCTTCTTCTCCTACTTTACCTAAAACATCCCCTTTTTTCACCAGGTCTCCTATATTATAAAAGGACCTAATTATGCCATCACAGGGGGCCCTTAGGACTCGCTCTGTTGTATATCCCATAATTTCAGCAGGAATCCCAGTATTCTCTTGTGCTTTCCCACTATATATTATCTTTCCAAGGTCAGGTCCTCTGTTACTTTCTACAACCAAATCCACATCTTTCCCTGCTTCAAAACCAGGCCCTATGGCTATGGTTATAGGGGCCATATCCCTACTGGTACCAATATTTTTCTTGGCCATAATAGCGTCTACAAGCACCAGTGGATTTAACCTTTTAACCACTTGTGCCTCTCTATCAACAAATACAGGAATATATCCCCTATTTATTGTTCTATATATATCTTCTATATTCCTTGCTAAAACTCCTTTAATCCCTTCTACTTCCTTTTCCCCCTCATACACTGCTTCACAAAAGGAAACAGCTCTTCTTACTGCTAGAGGCTTCTCTACTTCCAATATTACCACCTTATATCCTGCTGTAAACAGCTTATGGGCAATGCCCGTTCCTAAATCTCCCCCGCCTCTTATGATCACAAGGTCTTCTTTATATTCCATAGGCTACCACCTTTTGTATATTTTCATAGGAAAGGGGAAGTGATATTATATCTCTTCCCCAATGGATTTACTATATATTATTCAATTTATAGCTAAAATATCAAATGCAAAATAGGTGCTGTTATCAATATGGAAAGAATAACTCTTTCTATCCAGATTATTATATAGTCCTTCATTGTAAGAGGAATCTGAGTTGCCATCATACATGGTATGGACGCTGAGAAGAATAGTATTTCTGATACGCTTACCACTGCTATTAAAAATCTTGTTATAATAGGAGCCTCTGGTACTAGTAAGGATGGAAGGAACATTTCAGCAATGCTAAGGGCATTTGCTTTTGCTGCAAGCAATGGTTCTGGAACCCTTGTAATAAGTGTAAATGGATAGAATATATACCCTATTATATCGAATACTGGTGTATACTCAGCTATGACTATTCCAAGAACCCCTATTGACATTAGAAGTGGACCAATGGATAAAGCTAGCTTAATACCTGATTTAAAATTGTCTATGATGCTCTCTATAACAGTAGGAGCACTATCAAAAGCTTTCATTCCCTCTATATAAGCCATCTTAAATCTATTGCCTTTTACCAACTGTTCTGGGAACCCTTCTTGGTCCATGTAATAAGTGTCAGGCTTCTTGTTTAAAGGATATATCCTTGCTGTAATAGCTGTAACAATAAAGGTTACTGCAAAAGTGATCCAGAAATATAATAGCCACATATCCATAAGGCTTAAGGTTTTAGCCACTACTATCATAAATGTAGCAGATACAGTTGAGAAACCAGTAGCTATTATGGCTGCTTCCTTGGATGTATATTTGCCTTCCTGATATACTCTATCGGTGATAAGCAAAGCTATTGAATAACTGCCTACAAAGGAAGCCACCGCATCTATAGCTGATCTTCCAGGAGTTTTCCACACTGGTCTCATAATAGGCTGCATGAAAACTCCCACAAATTCCATTAATCCAAAGTTTACTAAAAAGGCAAGGAATATGGAACCGATAGGAACTACTGTGGTTACTGTTATGACTATCTTGTTGTATATAAATGGTATTACATCCTCGTTCATCAAGAAAGCTGGGCCTACATTGAAGATAGCCATGAATATGAATACAATTCCTAATAATTTTAGCAGAGAAAAGATTATGGTTGATGTATCCTTCTTCCAGCTCTTGTTGATAAAGGGTAACAATCCTCCAATAGTAACTATTATTCCAGAGTATATAGGTCCGTAGTTGGGTATGGTTTTAATGAAGTTTACAATGTGATCTACAGGAATAGTGTTTGTCCCATTTATAGTAATAGGAACAAAGAACATGAAAATACCAATAGCTGCATAAAGAATGAATTTAAATATCTTTACTCCATCATACTTAACTTGATATTGATTATCCATAATTTCCCTCCTTTGTTTGATTTATTTTATTGTTATATGATTTACTTAATAAATATTTATGCAGAAAAAATTACAAATACTATTCCTTATCAATCTTGAAAGTACCTGTTCTGTATTTTATTATTCTCTCAAAGGTATATTTTAGGTATAATAGAATTAATGAATGATTATATATATTACCATTCTTTTTTCAAAATATTAGAATTATTATACAACAAGTTTATTCTTTTGTATAGGGGGAATTTGCATGAAATTGCATTTTGTAAAAGTAAATCCTGCAGAAAATATGACCATATTCATATTGGATCAAGTTTCTGCAGAATACCACAGGGAAATTGCCAACAAGCTGATGAACTACAACAATCTTCACGGAGAACAGGTAGGATTCATACAAAAGGAAGACTCCTTCATGAAATTGCAGATGATGGGAGGAGAATTCTGCGGCAACGCCACCAGATCCTTAGCTGCCTATATGGTACACAGCGGTTATCCAGGGATAAAAAAGGTTGATAATGGATACCAAGTGGAATTAAAGACATCAGGAGTAGAAGAAACTATAAGATGTTTAGTAAGACCTACTAACAAGGAAAACATATACTACTCTCAGATAGATATGCCTCTACCATTAGAGGTAAAAGAAGAAAGCTACAATGCTGTTGAAGCCATAAAAGTTCACCTACCAGGCATTGTTCATATAATAGTAGAGGCCAGCAAAATAGAAGATGAAGATGAGTTCTTCCAAGCAGTAAAATCTGAAATGGACAAAAAAGAATACGATGCCTTTGGCATTATGTTCTACGATAAGAAAAAAGGCTTCATAAAACCTCTTGTATACGTAAAAGCTACTGACAGCCTCTATTGGGAAAGAAGCTGCGCCTCTGGAACCTGTGCACTGGGAGTGGCTTTAGCCTATGAAGAAAATAATTCAATAAGCAAATCCATCCAGCAACCAGGTGGTAATTTGGAAATCCGTATAGGCTGGAAAGACGGGAAAGTGGCTGAGTTAAAACTGGACGGGCCAGTGGAAATTGTATCGGAAGGGATAGTATATATAGGAGAATAGCAATTACTACTCTTCATATAATTATGAATAACTATTTTAAATAAAAAGGGGATTCTTAAGTTCAATTTCCTTCAACTGCTTATAATTCCTGTGGTCATATCTTCCATTATATTGAGATGTATAAGAAGAAGTATGACAAAAAATAAAAATAATCTTTGATACTTTAATAAAGAAGGGATATGCATATACAGCATATCCCTTCTTTTGTCTATAATATCATGGCCGCTATTGTTCCAAATATCAACAAAGGTATGTTAAAGTGGATGAATGTAGGTACGCAGGTATCCCAAATATGATCGTGCTGACCATCTGCATTTAGTCCAGAAGTTGGCCCTAAGGTACTGTCTGAAGCTGGAGAACCTGCATCTCCTAAAGCTCCAGCCACTCCTACTAGGCATATGGTAGCTGCTGGACTGAATCCCAACTGCATACACAAAGGCACATAGAATGTGGCAATAATAGGAACTGTACCAAAGGAAGTTCCAATTCCCATGGTTACTACTAGACCTATCAATAGCATTATAAAGGCCCCTATTAGCTTACTGCCACCTATTAGTTCTACCGAGCTGTTTACTAAAGCTTCTACAGCTCCAGTCTCCCTCAATACATTGCCATAGCCTGATGCAACTAACATTACAAAGGCTATAAAGCCCATCATTCCAATACCGCCTTCTACCAACTTATCAATATCCTTAAATTTAAAGGATCCAAAGAGAAGCATTACTAATAAAGCAGTCAATATACCTATTGGAAGGGATTCTGTAATAATTTGCACTACAAAGGCTATTATAGCACCTATAAGCACCCCTATTTCTTCCCTAGTCATTTTAGAATTCTCTACAGTTACTGCAACCTCATCAAGGTTAACATCTTTATACTCTCTTGGCTTCCTGTAAGTGAATAATACAGCTAAAAATAGCCCTATAATCATGCCTATTCCTGGCAGAAGCATGGATTTCCAAACCATATTTGTAGCTACTTCCATACCATTATCAATAAGGGCATCCCTTATAATATTATGGAATATCAATCCAAATCCAACGGGAAGCATTACATAAGGAGCTTTTACACCAAAAGTTAAAGCACAAGCAACAGCACGCCTATCAATTTTTAGCCTGTTCATGACACCAAGTAGTGGTGGGATTAGTATAGGAATGAATGCAATGTGTACAGGAATGAGATTTTGTGAGAAGCATGAGATGAAGGCTATAATTAGAACAAATAAGGTTCTTTTATCCTTTAACACATTAGTAAGCCTTATAACAAGCCTATTAGCAATACCACTTTGGTTAATGGCCACCGCCAAAGCTCCTAAGAGAATGTAGCTTAGAGCTGTTTCCGCATTACCACTCATACCAGCAATTAAGGTAGACATACTATCCGTAAGGCTCATACCCGACATAACACCAGCAATTAAGCCTGAAATTATCAAAGCCATAATGACATTCAGCTTAAATAAACACAGCACTGTCATCACTATTACAGATACTATAACCGGCATAACTTCACCCCTCTAGTTTTTTATATTAATATATTGTAAAAAATAATCACCCACTCTTATCTAATAGAGGATAGTTAAATTCCTTCTATCACCCCTTGCCCTTGGCTATATTTATCAGGTAAGTGCAAATAGGAAAACCCTATCTGCACTTACCTGTTGAAGCCTAAAAGCTTATTTCTCCAACTGCGCTTTCTACTTTCTCAATTAGCTTTCTGCTGGATATTAAATATTCGCATTTGTTGATGTCTTCATACAAAGGCCTGTCATCAACAAGTCTTGCTACCTCTTCTCTTATTAACTCATAGGCTGCCTTTGTGCCTAGTCCAAGGCCTTTATTTCCCCTTAGATCTATAGCTTGGCAGGCACACATTATCTCCATAGCTAATACTCTTCTTGTATTCTCCATTATCTCCCTTGCTTTTCTTGCAGCAATGGTTCCCATGGAAACATGGTCTTCTTGATTAGCTGATGATGGAATTGAATCCACACTGGCTGGATGAGCCAGTACCTTGTTTTCAGAAACTAAAGCTGCTGCTGAATACTGGACTATCATGAAGCCTGAGTTTAATCCTCCATTTTCAACCAAAAAGGCAGGTAGCCCGCTTAAAGCTGGATTTACCAATCTTTCAAGGCGCCTTTCTGAAATATTAGCTATTTCCGCTAAAGCTATACCTAAGAAATCTAAGCTAAGGGCCATAGGCTGACCGTGGAAGTTTCCTCCCGAAAGGCCTTCCTTAGTGTCAGGAAATACCAATGGGTTGTCTGTAACAGAGTTTATCTCTATTTCAACCTTTTCCTTAGCGTAGTTAATGGCATCCTTGCTTGCTCCATGAACTTGAGGAACACATCTTAAAGCATAGGCATCTTGTACTCTTATCTCCCCTTGTTTTGAAGTCATATGGCTGCCTTGAAGAAGCTTCAGTATTATCTCAGCTGTATCCATTTGTCCCCTATGAGGACGCAATTTATGGATTCTACTATCTAGGGCATTTACAACCCCATTTTGTGCCTCAAAGCTCAATGCAGCAGCTATATCGGCTACCTTTAATAAGTCTATGGCATCATAAACTGTTAGAGCGCCAACAGCAGTCATAGCCTGGGTTCCATTTATTAAAGCCAATCCTTCCTTAGCAGTTAATTCGATGGTATCTATCCCTGCCTTTGCCATGGCAGTGGCTCCATCTAATATCTCTCCCTGATACTCGGCTTTGCCTAAACCGAGCATAGGGAGAACCATATGAGAAAGGGGAGCTAAATCACCACTAGCACCCAAAGATCCCTTTTCTGGTATAACAGGATGGACCTTTTTGTTGAGCATTTCTATCATGGTCTCTATGGTCTCTAATCTCACTCCAGAATAGCCCTTAGCCAAGCTATTTATTCTAAGAAGCATTATCCCTCTAACCACATCTGTTGGGAAGGGATCTCCAGCCCCTACAGCATGGGATACAATCAAGTTTCTCTGAAGAAGCTTAGAATCCTCTTTGGATATAGTCACATCGCTGAACTTCCCGAAGCCTGTGGTTATTCCATATACTACCTGCTCTTTTTCCACAAACTCATCAACAACTTTTCTTGATTTTATTATATTTTCCTTGGCTTCTTCAGATAGCTCAACCTCCTTATAATTTCGGCAAACTTGTACTATATCCTCCAATGTCAAAGTATTTCCATCTATAATTACCTTGTTCAAATTAGGTCCTCCTTTGCATTTTTTCTATTTTCCATATCTTTCGTCAACTAATCTCTTAACCAATTCATCATCTGCAATATATGGAAGGGTAATGTGGTCGGTATCCTTATACATATTGTTGTATTCAATTGCTGTCTCTATTGCATTTTCATTTCTTGCCCAGGATCTTCTAGCAACTCCTACCATTACATCCCATGGCATTGCTTGTTTTATTATATTGTCTACTCTTTCACTTCCGTCTAGTACTAGTCCAAATCCTCCATTTATTGCTTTACCTATTCCTACTCCTCCTCCATTGTGCAGGGCAACTAAGCTCATGCCCCTTGCTGCATTTCCTGCAAAGCAGTGGGTTGCCATATCTGCCATTATATTGCTTCCGTCGTATATGTTGGATGTTTCTCTAAAGGGTGAGTCGGTACCTCCTGTATCGTGGTGGTCTCTTCCTAACATTACAGGACCTATTTCTCCATTTCTTACCATCTCATTGAACTTAAGGGCTATCTTCATCCTTCCCAAGGCATCTTGATATAGTATTCTTGCTTGAGTTCCTACTACTAGCTTGTTCTCTTCTGCATCCCTTATCCATACCCAGTTGTCCCTGTCTTGGAATCTTCTATTTGGATCTATGCATTCCATAGCAGCTTTATCTGTCTTTATTAAATCTTCATGTTTTCCGCTTAAGCATACCCATCTAAATGGTCCATATCCATAGTCAAATAGCATTGGTCCCATAATATCTTCTACATAGGATGGGAATATGAATCCATCGCTTTCATCTACTCCATTTTTAGCGATCTCTTTTACCCCTGCGTCAAATACTGCCTTCATGAAGCTGTTGCCGTAGTCGAAGAAGTAAGTTCCTCTGCTTACTAGCTCTTTTATAAGCTCAAAGTGGTGTCTTAAAGATTTATTTACCAGCTCAATAAACTTCTCCCTATCTGTCGCTAATAGCTTAGTTCTTTCTTCAAAGGTTATTCCCTGTGGACAGTATCCTCCATCATAGGGCACATGGCAAGAAGTTTGGTCTGATAGAAGTTCTATGTGTACGTTGTTTTTCACTGCATATTCAAGAAGGTCTACTATATTTCCATAGTAAGCTATGGCTATTGGCTCTTTTTTGTCCATGTATTCTTTCGCTAGTTTAAAGGCTTCCTCTATGTCGTCAACTACTGTATCTACCCAGCCTTGGTCTAATCTTGTCTTGATTCTGGAGTAGTCCACTTCTGCTATTATACCTACTCCTCTTGCAATCTTTATGGCTTTGCCTTGAGCACCGCTCATGCCGCCTAGCCCTGAGCTTACAAATAGGTGACCTCTTAAGTCTTCTTCGATTCCTAATTTAATCCTTCCAGCATTTAGTATGGTGTTATAGGTTCCGTGGACTATTCCTTGAGGTCCGATGTACATCCATCCTCCTGCTGTCATCTGGCCGTAGTTGGCTACTCCCATAGCTGCAGCCTTGTTCCAATGTTCTTGATCATCAAACATACCTACCATCAATCCATTGGTTATGATGACCCTTGGGCTATTAGGATTAGACCTGAACAGTCCTAATGGATGGCCTGATGCGACTACTAGAGTTTGATCCTCTGTTAGCTCCTCTAGGTACCTCTTTATAAGCCTATACTGCATCCAGTTTTGACATACTTGTCCTGTTTCTCCGTAAGTAACTAGCTCATAAGGATATAGGGCTACTTCAAAGTCTAAGTTGTTATCAATCATTACTTGGAAGGCTTTTCCTTCTATGCATTTTCCCTTGTATTCATCTATTGGCTTTCCATATATCCTTCCCTCTGGTCTAAATCTATAGCCATATATTCTGCCGTAAGTTAAAAGCTCATCTAAAAACTCTGGAGCTAATTGTTCATGCCACTTTTCTGGAATGTATCTGAGGGCATTTTTTAGAGCTATTTCTGTTTCCTTCTTAGATAGGGTAAACTCCCTCTTTGGTGCTCTCCTTATACCCTCTACGAATTTAGGCATAGGGGGTAGTTCATCAAATATTTGACCCAGGTCAATGGTCATAGCCTTTGAAATGTCAGAGTTTTTTATCATGTCATTCCCTCCTTAATCACTATAATAATATTATATATGAATAATTGAGTTAATGCAATTTCATTTGAGAGAAAATTATTACTATTTCTTTATTGTTAACTCAATTATTCTCATCTGTCAATTGGTTAATTTTGCAAGTTTATATTTTGTTTCTTTTATTTGTTGAGGTTTGTGGTTGTTTAATGAGTGAATTTTCGCAAAATCAAATTTTTCTTTTGTGATAAATCTGTATATTTTAATTTTAGCACAAAAATTGTATCTTTTTAACCGGTGTTATAAAACTTAGGGCCAATATATTTGAAGTTCTTTTCATGAAAGTTGCAAACTATTTCACCACTACATCAATAAACTTGAACTTATCCACATCAAACAATCCTAAATCCGTTACCTTCAGCGATGGTATAACAGGTAAAGCTAAGAAGGATAAGATCATAAAGGGCTCTATATTCCTATTTACCTTTAACCTATCATAAGCCATGTTAAATATCTCATCTAAGCCCTTCTTAACCTCCTCCAGAGGCTTATCAGACATAAGTCCTGCTATCTCAAGCTGCAAAGCGCCTATTATTTTCCCTTCTTGAGCTAAGGCAATTCCTCCACCAAGCCTCTTTAGCTCTTCTACAGCAAGTATCATATCCGAATCCCTATCTCCAATGACTATTATGTTGTGGGAATCATGGGCTATAGTAGATGCTATGGCGCCATTTTCAAGGCCAAAGCCTTCCACCAAGGCCAAACCTATCCTTCCTGTTGCCTTATGCCTTTCTATTACTGCTACTTTCAATATATCCTTACCCTTAATGAATTCCCCATTTTCTACTGTTATTTCCTTTCCAACTTCCCTTACAACCTTTTCTGTTATCAAGCTATCAGGTATTATCTTTATTACATTTACCTTATCACTGGGAATATTTAACCTTAAATCCTCCTCTTTAATATCCTTTATGACCACTGTGTTCTTCATGCTGGTGTTGGTGCTTTCAGGCACACGGAAAAGAGGCATATAGCTTTCAGCTACTAATTTCCCTTCCTTAAACACCATAAGTATTTTAAAGTCCATCAGGTTATCTATTACCACCAAATCCGCCCAATACCCTGGAGCTATGGCCCCTTTATCCTTGAGACCATAAGCTTGTGCAGGATTTAGGGAGGCCATCTTTATGCAGTCAATAGGGTCAATTCCTTCTCTAATGGCTAGCCTTATGTTGTTATCTATGCTTCCATTTATGAGCAAATCACTGGGTTCCTTATCGTCGGTACAGAACATTATCCTACTTAAATTATCCTTGTTCACAGCTTTAATGAGCTCCTTTAGATTCCTTGCAGCAGAGCCTTCCCTTATGTGGATGTACATACCTAGGCGAAGCCTTTCTACCATCTCCTTTACAGTAGAGCACTCGTGTTCAGTCTTTATTCCAGCAGCTACATAGGCATTCAATTCCTTACCACTTATCATAGGCCCGTGGCCATCTATTATTTTCCCCTTTTTCCTAGCCAAATCTATCTTTTCAAGGACCTTCTTCTCTCCACTGACAACCCCTACATAGTCCATCATCTCTCCCATGCCCAATACTCTTTCCCTGTCTATAACCCTTTCAAGGTCCCCTGCTTCAAGGACTGCTCCTGCACTTTCAAAAGGAGTGGCAGGAACACAGCTTGGAAGCATAATATACACATCTAAGGGAATATTTTCACTTTCATCGAGCATATACTCTATTCCCTCAATTCCCTTTACATTGGCTATCTCATGAGGATCAGCTATGATGGTGGTAACTCCCCTTGGAACAACAGCCTTAGCAAACTGACCCGGAGTAACCTTTGAGGATTCTATGTGAACATGGCTATCTATAAATGCAGGAGATAGATACTTCCCCTTTAGGTCCACTTCTTCCTTTCCTGAATACTGGCCAATGGCTACAATTATACCCCCATCTATGGCCACATCCCCTTTAATTACCTCATTGGTGAACACATTGATTATATTGGCATTCTTTATGACCAGCTCAGCCTTTTCCACTCCTCTAGCAATATTAAGCATTCTATTCACCAATAGCACTCCTTTCCTTTTCTTGAATAGCCTTTATTAGCCTTTCTGGAGTTGCTGGAAGTTCTGTAATCCTTACCCCCACTGCATCATATATGGCATTTAATATAGCAGGTCCAACAGGAATCATAACCGGCTCTCCAATTCCCTTAGCTCCAAAGGGAGCAGTAGATTCTGGATCCTCAACTATGATATTCTCCACCTCTACCATGTCCATGGCTGTAGGAATCAGGTATTTGGAAAACTTCATGTTTTTCATCCTGCCCTTTACTAAGTTTAAGTCCTCAAAGAGTATATATCCTAAGGCCATGGCAAAGCCTCCATCCATCTGGCCTTCCACCATGGCAGGGTTTATAGCCCTTCCCACATCCTGAACGAGCCTTGCCTTTAATATATCCACCTGCCCTGTTAGGGTATCCACTTCCACTTCAACCCCACAGGCATTGAAGGTATAAGGCCAGTAGGGTGCCCCTTGGCCTGTTTCAGGGTCCATTTGAACAGTTTGGGCTATAAACTCCCCTTCTGCTTCTATGGGTTCATCTCCATAGATTTCAGCCAACTGCCTAAAAAAGATGCTCTTTTGAGGGAATATTTCTAGATATACCTCTCCTTTTTCCACCTTAAGTCCTGCAGTGCTGTTTAACTTCAGGGCTTTTTTAGCGTACTCCTTTAATATCTCTATGAAGTTTTCGCAGGCAATCCTTATGGCATTGCCTGTGTTGTAGGTCTGGCGCGTAGCAGCTGCTGTGCCAGCATCGGGAGTTATATCAGTATCCTCCATTTCCAATTGAATATTTTCTGGATATGTCTTAAGGGTTTCAGCAGCTATCTGTACAAAGACCGTTTTAGCTCCCTGACCTACTTCAGCTCCCCCTACAAACAGCCCAACCTTTCCATCCTTTAAAAGCTTTACTCGGCTCCTGGATACATCAGGAAAGCCATTTCCATATCCTGTTCCATAAAAAGACAATCCTATTCCCTTTCCCCTTTTTTTCAAAATTTATGCCTCCCTTCCTTCAAGGTGAAAACCTATAGCTTCAGCAGCTTTGATCACACACTCCTCCAGAGGAACCCCCTCTGTTAGCACCTGGCCTGTGGCTGTTATGGAGCCCTTTCTGAATATGTTCTTTAGCCTTATGGTTACTGGGTCCATGCCAAGCTTTTCTGCCAGCATATCCATCTGCTGTTCATGGGCTATAGGCACCTGTGTTGCTCCAAAACCTCTCATAGCTCCTGCAAAGGGGTTGTTGGTGTATACTGCATAGCTGTCCACCTTCACATGGGGAATATAGTAAGGTCCTGTAGCATGAACTCCAGCCTTTCTCATCACATTGGCTCCCCAGGAAGCATAAGCGCCTGTATCTCCAATTATCTCCGCCTCCATGGCTAAAAGCTTTCCATCCTTATCAGCTCCCGTTTTATACCTCATGACCATGGCATGCCTTTTGCAGTGGGCAAGGAAGGATTCCTCCCTTGAATATACGGTTTTAACCGGCCTTTTTAAAACTTTGGCAGCCAAAGCTAAATGGATTTGCAAAGTTATATCCTCTCTAGCTCCAAAGGCTCCTCCCACATGGGTATTTATTATCCTTACCTTATCAATGGGTATCTGTAAGGCATTGGCAATCTCTTCCCTGTCGAAATGGGGATACTGAGTGGCCACTATGACTACAACATTTTCTTTCTCGTCCACATAGGATACGCCTGCCTCTGGCTGAAGAAAGGCATGGTCCACCATATGGGTTCTATAGGTGTTTTCCACTATGGCGTAGCATCTTTTAAAGGCTTCTTCCACATTTCCCCTTCTAATCTTAAAGTGATATAGGATATTGCTTTTGTCATGGACCTTGGGTGCATCTTCTTTCATAGCTTCCACCGGGTCAAATACTCCTTCTAACTCCTCATATGTAACCTTTATCTTTTTCAAAGCCAGATCGCATATCTTCTCATTTTCTGCCACCACAAAAGCTAAGGGGTCACCAATTCTTCTCACCTTTTTGCTTATAAACACTTCATGGTCCTTAAATACAACTCCATGTTCATTTTTAGGCACATCCTTATAGGTAAATATCTTAAGTACTCCATCAATCTTTTCTGCTTCACTGGTATCCAGCTTCACATACCCGTGGGGTATTTCTGACCTTAGGGTCTTTCCATAGACCATGTTTTCCATGTATATATCCTGAGGATAGAGAGCCTTGCCTGTAACCTTGCTTATAGCATCCACTCTCGGGATGCTTCTTCCTACCACCTTAAGCTCCATTTTCATACCTCCTTGCTAGCCGAACTGCTTCCACTATCTTGTTGTAGCCTGTGCATCTGCAGAGGTTACCTGAAATTCCTTCCCTTATCTCCTCTTCTGTAGGGTCAGGATTTTTATCCAAGAGAGCTCTTGCAGAAAGAATCATCCCAGGTATACAAAAGCCACACTGTACTGCCCCCACATCTATAAAGGCCTGCTGTACTGGGTCAAGCTTCCCATCCTTTTCTAGTCCCTCTATGGTTATGATGCTTTTACCATTGGCCTGAAAGCCCATTACAAGGCAGGAGTTAACAGTTTTTCCATCCATTATGACTGTACAGGCTCCGCATTCCCCTTCGCTACATCCTTCCTTAACTCCCACAAGTCCTAAATCCTCTCTGAGCACGTCTATAAGCCTCTTATCCTCCTCTATGGTCAATGAGTACTCCTTTCCATTTACGGTAAGCTGTATATCTATCACCATACCACCTCCCTTAGCACTTCTCTAAAAAGCCTTTCCACTGCCCTACTCTTATAGGGATAGGTGGAACGGCCCTTAAGCCTTTCATCAGTGGCCTTTCTTAAAACTTCTAGCCCTTCATCTATGGTCCTTTCATTAAGCTCTTTCCCCAAGAGATATTCTTCTACTCTTCTTTCCCTCATAGGGTATTTCCCTAAGGAACCGCTGGCAATAGTAATATCCCTTATTTTCCCTTCCTCATCTAAATCAACCATAGCTGCCATGGATATTCTTGATATGGCAAGGGCTTTCCTTAAGCCCAATTTGGCAAAGCTCAAACAACCCCCTGGCTTTCTAAACCTTATAGCTGTTAATACCTCATCTTCCTTTATGCCTACCTGAGCTTTGTATTTGAAATAGTCCTCTAGCTTTACTTCCCTTAAGCCCTTTAAACTCCTAAAAATCAAAGTGCTGTTTAAGCAGAGAAGTGGAGGCACTGAGTCAGCAGCCGGAGACCCGTTTACTATATTTCCACCTATGGTTCCCATGTTCCTTATCTGAGGAGACCCTACTAGCTTACAGGCCTTCTTAAGGCCATATAGTCTTCCATCAAAGACTGGGCTTTCAACTATATCCGCAAAGGTAACTGCTGCTCCAATTTCTATAAAATCATCTTCCTCCTTGATTTCTTTAAGCTCCTTAATGCTGGAAATATCTATTAAAGCCCCTGGTGATATTTTCTTTTCCCTCATCTGGATTATTAGATCCGTACCACCGGCAATTATCTTGCAGTTTTCATGTTTGGTAAGGTAGCACAATACATCTTCTATGTTTTTCCCCTGATGCACAATCATTTCCCAACCCCCTTTAATGCTTTGTAAAAAGGCCACCTTCCTAAGAAGGCAGCCTTTATCATATTCCCATTTATCCAACAATAAGCGGCATTATCTCTTTCAGTACAAACAATAGGGCAAGTATATACATTACTACCGAAATCTCTTTATGTCTACCAGTTATAAGCTTAAGCACCACATAGGATACCATTCCAAATACTATACCCTCTGCAATGCTGTAAGCAAAAGGCATCATGATAATAGCTAGGAAAGCAGGTATTGCTTCTGTATAGTCATTTAGGTCTATTTCTTTGATGGGGCTCATCATGAACAGTCCAACTAATACCAAAGCAGGAGCTGTAGCTTCTCCAGGTATTATGCTGAATATGGGTGAGAAGAATAGGGCAAGTAAGAACATAATAGCTGTAGTAAGAGAAGTTAGTCCAGTCCTTCCTCCTTCTGCAACGCCAGCTGCAGATTCTACATAGGTTGTTACTGTACTAGTTCCTAAACATGCCCCTACAGTTGTACCTACCGCATCTGAGAACAACGCTTGGCTAACCCTTGGTAGTCTTCCTTTTTCATCCAACATATTTGCTTTAGAAGCTACTCCCACTAGAGTTCCCACAGTATCGAAAATGTCTACGAAGAGGAAGGTGAACATTACTATAAACATATCAAAGGTAAATATATGGTCCCATTCAAACTTAAATGCTACATCTTTTAGCGAAGGTGGCAGCTGTACAAATCCATCAGGAAGGGATGTTACTCCAAAGGGTATTCCTATGAGGGTGGTCAAGATTATTCCAAAGAAGAGTGCTCCTTTAACCTTTTTAGCCAATAAAAATCCCATTATCACTAAGCCTATTAAGGATAGCAATGGTCCTTTTGATGTTATATCTCCCAATCCAAGGATAGTTCCATCTCCCGTTTGCACTATGCCTGCATTAGAAAGACCTATTAGAGCTATAAACAATCCAATACCTACAGATACAGCCTTCTTCAAATTCATGGGTATTGCATTGAATATGGCTTCTCTGACTTTGAATAGTGATAGCACCATGAATATTATTCCTTCTATAAACACTGCTGTAAGAGCGAATTGCCAGGACTTGCCCATGCCCAACACTACAGAGTAGGTAAAGAAGGCGTTAAGCCCCATACCAGGTGCCAAAGCAAAAGGATAGTTGGCAAGAAAGGCCATCATCAGGATAGCTATTGCAGAAGATAGAGCTGTAGCAGTAAATACTCCTCCCCAGTCCATGCCTGTTTCAGATAGCATACTAGGGTTTACAATGAGTATATAGGCCATGGTCATAAAGGTGGTTAATCCCGCTAGTATCTCTGTTTTTACATCTGTGTTGTTTTCCTTCAGCTTAAATCTCCTCTCGAGAAAGCTGTTATCCCTTACACTATCCATAATAGCTCCCCCTTTAAAATTGATTTTAATAAGCACAGGAATTCCACTTATTTTCCATCCTAATCCCTTTGCCTAAATGTTTTGCAATAAAATCCTATCTCTTCGCTACTTCTCTTCCTTAAGAACTATGTTTAGTATCAAAGCTACTAGAGTTCCAGCTGAAATTCCTGAGGAGAACAGTGCTCCTAGAACTCCTGGAAGTTGTGCCACTATTTCAGGTCTGAAGGTAACTCCTAATCCTACTCCCATGGAAGATGCAACAATTAGTAGATTCCTGTTATTAAACTCAACCCTGGAAAGAGACTGGAGCCCTGATGCAGCTACTGTACCAAACATTAGTATTCCTGCCCCTCCCAGTACTGGTGATGGCATGATGGAAATTATAGTTGAAAACTTAGGAAATAGGCTTATGAATATAAGCATAGCTCCTGCTACAATTGCTACAAATCTGGAAGCGCATTTGGTAAGAGGTATTAAACCTACATTTTGGCTAAAGGTAGCCACTGGACCTGACCCTATAAAGGGAGATATAAAAGAACCAAAACCATCAGCTCGAACTCCATTGGCTATATCTTCATCTGTCATGTTTACCTGAGTTACCTCTCCTATTGCCTTCATAACCCCTACCGTCTCAATTACAGTAACCAGATATCCTGCAATGAAGGGAATCACGTACTTGGGGTTAAAATCCACTCCGTACTTAAATAGGCGAGGCAACTCTATCCAAGCAGCTTCTCCTACCTTTGAAAAATCCACCATTCCAAGGGGTATACATATGATATAGCCCATAACCATTCCTATGAGCACTGAAGCACTGCTTACGATCCCTTTCCCATATCTATTAAGCAAGAGTATTATTAAGAATACTGCAAAGGCAATGGTTATATTTCTCAAGCTCCCATAATCTGATGCACCTACTCCTCCTGCAGCCCAATCAAAGGTTACGGGCATTAAAGTCATTCCTATAAGAGATATTACTGTTCCTGTAACTACCGGTGGAAAAAATCTCATGAGAGGTTTTATAAAATAGCTTAATAATATCTCAAGTAAAGCTCCTAGTATGCTTGCTCCATAATATCCTTGAATTCCTCCACCCATGGTGTTTATTATGGCATTAGCTGGAGCAACAAAACCAAAGTCTGTTCCCATTATAGTAGGTACTCCAGCACCAACTCTAAAGAACTTCGGTCCAATTCCTCTGGATTGGATTATGGATACTATTCCAGAAGCAAGCAATGCAGCGCTAACCAGATAAGCTGTATCCTCTACTCCAAACCCTGCCATGCCAGCTATTATCAACGGGACAGCCACAATTCCTCCCATGGAAGTTAGCACATTCTGAAAGCCTAAAAGTAGAGATACGGACATCTCCGGCCTTTCATGAACTTGATATTCTAATTTATAATTAGCATTTTCCATACACTATCCCCCTTAATACCACAAATAAGATCTCTAAATCTTCCACAATTTTTGTGGATCATCTCTTGTTTTTTTATATTAACATCAGCCTTACTCAATGACCGGAGGTAGCACTTTAAAGTTGTTCACATCTATAAGCCCTTTATCTGTAATCTTCCATTCTGGTGATGTGGATAGGGATAGGAAAGAAAGGTGCATAAATGGTCCATGGACTTTGCAGCCTAAATCCTCCTTAACTATTCTCTCCAGCTCTGCTATCCTTTCGCTTACCTCATGGCCATTTAGCTCATCAGTGATTAACCCTCCTACAGGGAGCCTCAAATCCGAAAGTATCCTTCCCCTATTGGCTATGGCAATGCCTCCCCCCATTTCTATAACCCTGTTTACTGCTAGTACCATATCCCTTATATTGGTTCCTACAACTATGATGTTGTGAGTATCGTGGGATACAGATTCAGCAAAGGCGCCTTCCTTCATGCCAAAGCCCTTTACAAAGGCCTTTCCAATATTTCCATTTCTTCCATGCCTTTCAATACATGCAATAAGCAAAGTATCTGTAGATATATCTGGTTGAGCCACTCCATTGTATACTCTCACCGTCTCCTCTTCCTTGCCTGTAAGGTTCTGGTCTGGTATTAGCTTAATGCATCTCACCCTAGCAGTGGTGCCTTGAGCCTTTATCTCCAAATCCCCTTCAGAAATAGGCCCTCTCTTTATGGAGTTTTTAACCTCTTTCGGATAATTGTAGGTAGGCAAATCTATTAGAAGCTCTCCCTTGTAGGCCACAAGCTTTCCATCTATGAATACCCCTTCTACTTTCATACTCTCTAGATCCTCTATTACTGCTATATCCGCTATCTTGCCAGGAGCTAGAACCCCTACATCCTCCAGCTTAAAGTAGGTGGCTGGGTTTATGGTGGCCATTTGGATTGCTTCTACAGGATTTACTCCTTCTCTTATGGTTCGTCTTATTATCTCATTCATGTGGCCTAAATTCTCCAAGTCGGCTGCTACCATGTCGTCGCTGGCTAGTATACATCTTCTTGAATCCATACCTTCTTCAGTTACTGCTTTGATGCACTCAGCCATGTTCTTCTGGGTAGAGCCTTCCCTCATAAAGAGATATACTCCCTGTCTGAGCTTCTCCATAGCCTCCGCCTTGGTGGTGGTTTCATGGCAAGAGCATCTGCCACCAGTGGCAATTATGTGGGCTGCCAATTCATTGCCAAAGAGCTCTGGAGCGTTGCCGTCTACTATCCTGCCTTTAGATTTGGCATACATGGTGGAAGCTAAAAGGTCAGTTATAACCTCAGGAGTGTTTCTGTATATGTGCCTTGCATTGCTAAAGCCTTGTAGTTCCCCAATCCCTATGATGTTTTTATAGCTTAATAGGTCTTCCATATCCTTTGATGTAATATCATAGCCAGCTGTCTCTAAATTAGGACAGTCAGGAGTCATGGCTGGAACCACAAGGTATACCTTATTAGGCACCCTTTCTATTTCATCAGCCATAGCCTTCATCCCCATAGGCCCTAAAGCATTGCCTATCTCATGAGGGTCAGCTATTAAGGTGGTGGTGCCTGAAGGTATGGAAAGCCTTGAAAATTCTGTTATGGTAAGCATGCTGGACTCAAAATGCATATGGGAATCTATAAAGCCAGGAGATATATACTTGCCTGAAACATCTACAACCAGCGTATCAGGTCCTATAAGCTTATCACAATCGCCAACCATCAGTATGTATTTACCTTTAATGGCTACATTGGCAGTATATATCTCTCTAGTGATTACATTTATCACCTGCCCATTATATAGGACTATATCTGCATAATCTTTATCCCCCATGAGTACATCTATTAGCTCCCTATACTCCATGGCCATCTTTAGATACTTAGTATCCAATCCTTATCACCCCATTTTCCTAGTTGAAACTTAGACTACTTAATTGTGATCTCATCTATTATCCCTACAATGGAGGCATCTATAGGGGAATCCTTCTTTCTTGCAGCAATCCTTGAAGCTGTGCCGGTAACATACAGTACCAGCTCCCCTATGCCTGCTCCTACCGTATCCACGGCTATTATGGGATCCCCTTTAGGGTTTAATCCTATATCGAGAGGCTGGGTTACCATGAGCTTTGCCCCTGTTAGCTTCTCGTCCTTCCTCGTTGCCACCACTGTTCCAATTATTCTCCCTATTTTCATATGGCCGCCTCCCTACTTTTGTACTTCCAATGTAATCCCTAAAAGCTTGGCTTTATCCTTAGCTAAAGGGGTTATTATGGTTCCCTTGGGAAGGATTACTCTACTTCCTTCCCCCAATTCCTTTAAATCCCTTTCAGTAATCAACTTCTTATCCACAGAAGGGGTAGAAACTGACCCCTTATTATCCACAACTTCCACATATCTGCCTGGGATTAACTCCACTGCCCCCATATCCTTAACCGCCTTTATATGGTTCTCGACAACTGCATTGAGCCTATTGTTATAGGACTTGGAGCCAAGAAAATTTCTTAAGGAAGTAAAGTCCAAATATACTGGCTTTTCCCTATAAAGAAAAGTCCATATCAAGGTAGGAATGAAGCTATCTATTATGCCTAATGCTACTTTAGAAAGGGTATTAGTGCTTATGTTTGGGCTTATTAGCATTTGATGTTTGTCTACCACATCTTCCAACTGAAATACATCTTCTTCCCTGTATACCTCCACAGGGCTTAAACACTTTACAATATAGTCCACATCCACAATCCTTTCAGCCATGAAGGAAAAAGCCAGAGAAAACTCTATACCCTTGGATTTGAATCCCTTTAGCTCCTCCAATCTGTCAGCCAACTTAAGGTTTGAACCGGTAAAGGCTATTAGAACCTTTCTTTGTGAGCTATATTCTCTGCGCTCCATCTTTTCTGTAATGGTCTCTAGAACCCTCCAGGTTATATCCTGAGCCATCTAAAACACTCCAGCACCTATTCATATTTCTTGAGTATTACCCTTTCAACTTCAGAATGGGGTCTTGGTATTACATGGACAGAATGGAGCTCTCCTACAGCCCTTGCAGCCTCTGCTCCAGCCTCTACTGCTGCCTTAACTGCTCCCACATCTCCTCTTACCATGACGGTTACAAGACCATATCCTATCTTCTCATAGCCTACCAATGTAACATTAGCAGCCTTTACCATAGCATCTGCAGCTTCTATAGAACCAACCAATCCCTTGGTTTCAATTAAACCTAGCGCTTGACCCATTATCTATTCCTCCTTATCAGATTTTTTCTCATCTTTTTTGGTCTTGCCTTTTTGGCTTTTCTGGGAACTCCCTTTGTTTGAAGTTTTTAAGTTTTCAGAAAACTTTTTTATCAACTTTTCCAATTCATCATGGGGCCGTGGTATCACATGGCCGGCAATTACTGTTCCTACTCTTTTTCCTGCTTCTACTCCTGCATCCACTGCAGATCTAACTGCTGCCACCTCGCCTGCCAGGTGGATGATAACAGCCATTGCATTAGGCCCTCCAATTACCCTTTCCACTCCTATTAAAGTCACATCTGCCGCCTTTACTGCAGCATCCAAACAGGCAACTGCTGTTGTGAGCCCTTTTGCTTCAATGATCCCTAAGGCGTTTTTCACCATTAATCACCTCTTTTAACGACTACTATCCTTTATCATTTTAGCCAGTTCCTCCAAGGTCATCATGTTCTTTCTTACTGGAGAGATATCCTTTGTACCTGAACTTATGATACCTTTAATCATATCCTCATGGGCCTTGGTAAGGTTATAAGCTCCTCTATCATAATCCCCTTTATATTCCTCTTTTCCTTGAACCCGCTGGGATACATTGTTCATAACAACTCTAGCTAATGGATTGGCCACAGCGTATCACCATCCTGTTATAATATCTTATCCACTTCTTCATGAGGTCTTGGAACCACATTATAGGATATGATTTCTGCTAGCTTTTCTGCCCTTTGCCTTCCTGTTTCCACGGCTGCCTTAACTGCTCCCACATCTCCAGCAACCGTTACAGAAACTAGCCCTGAACCTACCACTCGAAAATCAACAATCTTCACATCTGCTGCCTTGACCATGGCATCTGCTGCTTCAATGGCACCTACTAAGGATCTTGTTTCTACCATACCTATAGCTTCTCTCACCTGCCATCACCTTCTTTACATGATATCAGGAAAATACTGGCTTATGTCTATATTCTCATAGCCTGGAATTGTTGTCCTTTCAAACCTTCCCTTTTCATCATCCAAGGGCTTAGTTGCATCAATTCCTACCTTGTCGGTTACTCCCCGTAAATCATGGGATGGCTCTAATGAGGACCCCAATGCCCCAGGAACTATTACAAAGTCAAGACTAGCCTGAGCTCTGGTGGTAATTGCCCATTCTATATCCTGAACATCGTAAATATCCACATCTGGGTCTACCACCACTACGTTTTTTAGCTCCCTGTCAAAACCTAATGCTGCAAGTATTGCAGATTTTCCGTCACCTTTTCTTTTCTTGTTTATGGATACAAAGGCGTTAAACCTGTATCCGCCACCTTCCGTTACATTTACATCTACCACATCCACCTGTTTTTTAAGATTGTTATATAGCTCTACTTCCCTGATGAGACCATTGGTCAAATGCTCCTCCCTGCAAGGGAAAGCTACCTGAAATATAGGGTCATTTCTATGGGTTACTACGTCAATTTGTATTATAGGATGTGGAGCTTGCTTGCCGTAGTACCCCATAAGCTCTCCAAAGGGGCCTTCCATTTCCCTAACATGTGGTACCATCTTTCCCTCCATTACTATCTCTGCATAGGCTGGAACTAGCAAATCCACGCTTTCACATCTTACCAGTTCCAAAGGCTCTCCTCTTAAAGCGCTATCTATCTCATATTTATCCACCCCATAGGTTGACGAGCTTACCTGACTGGCCAGTAGAAAATATGCATCATACCCTAAAACTATGGCCACTTCTAAAGGTTTGTTTTGCTTCTCCAGCTCTAAGAAATCATTGGTGAGCTTTTCAGAGCCTATGAGTACAGATATGCTGTTTCCTCCGTTTACTTGAAGCCTCCTTATGGAGGTGAAGTATTTTCCTGTTTCTGGATCCTTCACCACCAAAACCCCTGCTGTAATATATCTGGAAGAATCCTTCCCTTGAAACTTGGGAATGGGAAAAAGCCTAGGCAGGTCTATATTTCCTCCTATTACGTTCTCCTTTACTGGTCCTGTGGACACCACCCTGTAGGGCTTAGGGTTTGCAATGGCTTCCATGAACTTAAATAGCCTATTTTCTTTACTTGTATGTAGCAGATGATACACTATATCCCTATCCCCATAAAGGCCTCCTGCTACACGAACGGAGCTGTTCCTTACGCGGTTAAACAATATAGGCCTTCTGTTCCTAAAATAGGTCAACACTGCTCCTAACTCATACTCAGGGTCTACTTCCCTTTGGCAGACAAGAAGCTGATTCATCCTTCTTAGCTCCTCTAGGGTAGCTCTCAACATCTGCCTTTCCAACTATCTCCCCCCTTTGTTCATTCCCTGCCATCGGTAAGCCAAGCTGTTTTCAATCCCTAGCTGATCTAGTATTCTGCCAGTTATTTGGATTACCATCTCCTCAATGGTCTTAGGATTGCTATAAAAGCCTGGTGCTGGCGGGAATATGGTCACTCCCATTCTGGAAAGCTTGAGCATGTTCTCAAGATGAACAGGGCTTAATGGAGTCTCCCTGGTTACCAGTACTAATCTTCTCCTTTCCTTTATGGTCACATCACAGGCTCTGGTAAGCAGGCTATCAGAATACCCGTTGGCTACCGCTGATAAGGTCTTCATGGAACAGGGTACGACCACCATTCCATCCACCTTATAGGAGCCGCTGGCTATGGGTGCAAAGAAGTTTTTGTTGTCATGGTAATAGGTAGCCAGGGATTTAAACTCCTCCAATGTAACGCCACATTCCTGTTTGGCAACCTGCTCCCCCATTGTCGTTACCACCAAATGGGTTTCAACGCCCAGCTCCTTTAAGGCTTTAAGGACTGATATTCCGTATATAGCACCGCTTCCTCCTGAAATCCCAACCACTATCTTCATATGCAAACCTCACCTTCATCTGTAAAAATATCTATTGGATATCACGACAGGAAAGCCATTATAATGGCTTTCCTGCTGGGACATCCTAGAACTATTTAACCTTATTTTCTGGGTCTCCTGCTCCTACCCATGGATCAATGCCCTTTTCCCATGCATCGATGTATTCATCCACAGTCATCACTTTGGTGAATATGCTCAAATCCTTGAGCCCTGCTTGGTGCATCTCCTCAGTCTTGGACTGGACTGCATCGCTTAAGGTGATGACCTTGTAGGCATAGTATAGGGCATCGGAGGCGGTGCTCCTAACGCATACATTGGTCCAAGTTCCTGTAACCACTACTGTGTCGATATTTTCCTCCCTCAAATATAGGTCTAAATCAGTATGGGCAAAAGCGCTGTGTCTCCTCTTCTGAACTATATACTCATCCCCTTCAGGTCGAAGCTCTTCAATGAAATCAGAACCCCAAGTGCCCTTTACCGCATGAACAGGCCTTACTTTAAAGTCCGCATCGTTAACCCTGTGGGCTTCTTGGATGAATATGAGCTGCACGTCGTCTTTCCCTTGAGCTCTTCTCTCCCTAACCCATTTCATCAGCTTCTGTAGGGTAGGTATTATCTTCCTGTTGTTTTCACAGTATAGGACTCCATCTGGATGAGCAAAGTCATTAAGCATATCTATAATCAATATTCCGTGTTTTGGCATTTTATTACTCCCCCTTTATTCTTAATAGGTTATGGTCTTTGGAAGCTGTTGTATGCTCTGTCTCTTCACGAATTTACCAAAGCCAGGCTTAACCTTTATACCTGTTATGCTCCTTATGTGCTTATCAATTACCTCTGGATGGTTAATCCTATAGCTCTTTTCATACTCCTTGCTATATAGGTTTGGATACTCCTTGAATATTTCAGCATATCTTTCCTCTACGCCTTCTGGATACTCATGAACTATCTTTCTCAATTCTTCATCGGATAGCTCCTTAAGGGTGCTGTCATCTACATCTTCAAATACTAGATGACCGCGAACTATGGTCTTCACTACTTTGCCCTTTAGTTCCATTCCTTCCAATGGAGTATATCCGCACATGGAGGCTTGAGTCTTTGGATCTATAGTCCATCTCTTATCCAAATCGATTATTGTAAAGTCTGCATCAGAACCTATGAACATGGCTCCTTTCTTTGGATATAGGCCATAGTGCTTAGCTGCATTGGTGGATAGTATATCAACTAGCTTGCTTAAGGAGATTCTTCCCTTGTTATATCCTTCGCTGACTATTATTGGAACCATGGTCTCCACACCTGGTATTCCTGGGAAGGCAGTCCATATATTCATGCCTTTTTTGAGCTTCTCGCTTTCTATCTCATAGGGCGCATGGTCTGTAGCTATGAAGTCAACACTGCCATTGTTTAGCCCTTCCCATAGCTCTTCATTGTCCTTCTTAGTCCTCAAAGGTGGTGCAATCTTAGCTAGAGGACCATATTTAGTCATGGCTTCCTGATAGTTGAGAGTTAAATAATGAGGACAAGTTTCACTGGTTACATTTAGACCTCTCTTCTTGGCTTCTCCTACAAGTTTAGCCCCTATTCCTGTGCTCATGTGGACTATGTGAAGCCTTGCTCCTGTTGCTTCTGAGAAGCTGATTCCTAGCTCTATAGCAACCTTTTCAGCTAGCTCCATTCTAGCTTCTGCCCAAGCGGGACCATCCATCCTGCCTAATCTTTGGAACTTCTTCACAAAGTAATCACACATGGCGAAGTTTTCTGCATGAATTCCTATTGGAAGGCCAGTTTCTGCTACAGCTACAAAGGCTTCATACATTTCAGGATCGGTTACCCTTGGATAGGTTGGCACTGATGGGGTCATATAAGCTTTGAAAGCAACAACTCCATAGTCTGCCTGCTCTTTTACGTTATGGAGCCAATCGTTTCGTACGTCCTCCCCTGTAACTCCTCCCCAAAAGGCAAAATCTACTAGGGCTTGAGGCTGAACTAGCTCTAACTTCAATTTAAGCTGATCTACACTTCTTACCGATGGTACTGAGCAGCAAGGCATATCTATAACAGTAGTGACTCCTCCTCTAGCTGCTGCAGCCGATCCAGTTAAGAAGTTCTCCCTGTGGGGAAATCCTTGATACATGAAGTGGGTATGGGAATCTATACAGCCTGGCAATGTTAAATGTCCACCAGCATCAATAATCTCCTTAGCTTCTATGCCATCTATCCTGTCAACAAAGCCTGCTATCTTTTCATCCTTTACAAGGATGTTGGTCAGTACAGTATCGTCCCCCTGCGGAATTCTGGCGTTCTTGATTATCACATCGTACATCCATATCCCCCCAATTATTCCAGTTTTTATCTTTTTATCATAATATCACGACCACTAAAAATAAACCTTGTAAAAACTCTATAAAAAGCCCTATCTTGTGTAAATTTATTACCAGCTATTTTGTATACTTCCCATAAGCCTTTTGTGGAATTTCTATATGGGATTTTTTAATAATATATATATAATTGGACTAAGAATAATATGATTAAGGATTTCAAAAGGGGGATTGATATGGGACTTAAGCTTATAGACCTATCCCAAGAGATATATGAGGGCATGGACATTTTCCCAATGCATCCAAAGACCTTCATAATGACCTACATGACCCATGAGGAGAATAAGAAAATTACAGGAAGTCCAACAGTAGGTTTTTATGCAAGGAGTTTACTTATAAGCGAACACTGCGGAACCCATAGTGATGGAGTAGTAGAATACAAACCAGGAGGGCTTACAATCGACAAGATGCCCTTGGAGTATTTCTGGGGAAGTGCCATATGTCTAGATGTAAGCCATGTAAGGTATCCTAAATACATAGAACCAGAAGATTTGGAAAAGGCCTTGAGAAAGTCAGGACAGGAAATAAGGAAGGGAGATATAGTGCTGCTCTACACAGGCCACCACGACAGGGCCTTTGGAACGGACAAATTCCAGACTGAGTATACCGGCTTAAGCTACGAAGGGGCTAAGTGGTTAGCTGAAAAGGGAGTGGTAAACATCGGCATAGATGCCCCAGCTATAGACCTCACTCCAGATGATATTAACTTTTCAGGTCATATGGTATGCGGAGAATACAACATAACCAATACGGAAAACTTATGTAATTTGGATAAGGTGGTAAATAAGAGGTTCCTATATATTGGACTGCCCTTAAAGATAAGGGATGGAACAGGCTCACCCATTAGAGCAGTGGCGTTAGTGGAGGAGTAAAACAGAGGTCTGAATTTTGCTATATGCTTTGATAATAGCATGAACATATGAAACCAAGCCCTCCGTAGTAGGGCTTGGTTTTTCATATATTACGCTATTTTAGCTACAGAAAAAAGGCCATATTGGCAAAGTAAGAGTCCACTTGGGAGAAATCTACGTGGAGACTCATCTTTGTGAATATGCTTTTTTTTGAACTATTAGCATAAAATATAAGCCGAACCCGACTATCTACTTCCCTTGCCCATAAGTCTTAAATTTCTCCTTCATAAGCTCCATCTCTTCATCAGAAATTATTACCGGCTCGCCAATGCATTTAGTCCTGTAATACAGCTCTGCACAGTATTCTATCTGTTCAGTGATATTAAAAGCTTCCTGTAGGCTGCTGCCTCCTGTAAGCAATCCATGGTTTGCCAAAAGGACTGCCTTTCTATCCTTCATGAACTGAAAGGCATTTTCCGCCAGCTCCCTGGTGCCAAAGGTAGCATAAGGGGCGCATCTTACATCCTTTCCAGCTACAGCTACCATATAGTGCACAGGAGGTAGAGACCAGTTTAAACAAGCTAAAGTTGTAGCATAGATGGTATGGGTATGAATCATGGCATCAATATCCGTCCTTCTTTCATAGAATATCCTGTGAAGTTCCACTTCACTAGAAGGCTTCTTATCTCCATCTACCTGCTTTCCTTCAATAGTAAGCACCACCACATCTTCAGGCCTTATTTCAAAATAGTCTATGCCAGAAGGGGTAATGGCCATAAGCTTCTTTTCCCTATTAAAGATGCTTAAGTTTCCTCCTGTACCCTTTGTAAGACCTGATGTTACTAATTTCTTCCCAAACTCCACTATAAGCTTTCGTTCCTTTTCCATCAACATATAGGTCACCTTCCTATCTAGCCTAATCTGCTGTTGAAACTTATATTGAAGATAGAGCCCTATTAAGGTCTCCAATTATGTCCTCATAATGCTCTAATCCTACAGAAATTCGGATCATACTTTCTGTTAGACCAAACCTCTCCAGCTCCTCCTTTGGATAGCCCCTATGGGTCATGGCAGCAGGAAGCTCAATGAGAGTCTCACAATCCCCTAAGGATACTGCCAAATTTATTAGCTCAACTGAATTGACCACCTGTTTTGCATCCTCCAGGCTTCCATCCACTTCAAAGCTTATAACTGCTCCGAACCCTTTCATCTGCCTCTTAGCTATTTCATGGCCTTCAAAGTTTTCCAGCCCTGGATAGTTTACCTTTTTTACCTTTGGATGGCTATCAAGGTACCTTGCCACCTCTAGGGCATTCCTTTCGTGTTCCCTCATCCTTATGGGAAGGGTTTTAAGTCCCCTAAGAAGGAGCCAGGCATTAAAGGGACTCATGACCCCTCCAAATTCACACATGTAATCGAACTTAAGATAGTGAATATAGTCTAAATCCTTTGCAACAGCTACTCCCCCTACCACATCACCATGCCCACATATGTACTTTGTGGCGCTATGAACTACCACATCTGCTCCTATAGTAAGGGGCCTTTGAAAATAAGGAGTTGCAAAGGTATTATCAACTACAACCTTTACACCCTTTTCCTTTGCTATATTTGAGATTCTTTCTATATCCAAAACTGTCAAGTCAGGGTTGGATGGAGTTTCAAAATATATGACTTTAGTGTTTTCATCTATTAAATCCAAAAGCCCATCCACATCCCTTAAATCAACTAGCCTTGAATTTACTCCGTATTTGGGAAAGAGATTGGTTATCACATTGTAGGTGGAACCATAGAGTGTCCTATGGGCTATTACATTATCTCCAGGCTTTAGAAGGGAAAACAGTACAGAGCTTATAGCTGCCATTCCTGATGAAAAGGCAACGGCTCCAGCCCCTTCCTCTAAAATAGCCATGGTATTTTCGAACAGGCGCAAAGTAGGGTTGTTGCCTCTCGTATAAACATAGTCGCTGCTTTCAAAGGACATTACTTTTTCCACATGCTCTATATCATCAAATACAAAGGTGGAAGTCTGGTAAATAGGAGGATTTAATGCATTGTTTGCATGCTTTTCACCAGTACCGTGGATTGCTTTGGTTTCAAATCTGTATCCTCTATCCTTCATCATATATGCTCCCTTCTACCTTGTTTGTTGATATTAACTAAGTCTGGTATTAGAGCTCCAGAATGGCATTATTACAGTTACAGTTCCCTTGGTCTAGCTTCCCTCTAAAGACATTTAAGAAGGCCTGTGTAATCTTCTGCTTGTTCTCTGCAAGGAGTTCATTCATATTCTCTATTGCCATATGCTCCCCAATCCCTGTACACCAATTGGTAACTATCCCTACAGTTGCATAGCACATTCCCAGCTCCTTTGCCAGCACTACTTCAGGAACGGAAGTCATGCCTACCACATCTGCTCCCAGCATCTTGTACATCCTTATTTCTGCTGCTGTTTCAAACCTTGGCCCTTCAGTGCAGGCATATACTGCATCCCCTTTAATGAATATGCCTTCAGATTTTGCAGCTTCATAGAATTTTTGCCTTAAGTTTCTGCAGTATGGGTCGCTCATGTCCACATGGGAAACTGGCTTGTTTCCTCCTTCAAAGAAGGTTACGGGCCTACTCTTAGTAAAGTCAATAAAATCCTTAATTACCACTATATCTCCTGGAGCATAGCTTTCATTACAGGAGCCTACCGCAGCAGTAGCATAAATGTATTTTATTCCTAACTTCTTTAAAGCCATCATATTTGCTCTATAGTTTATCCTGTGGGGTGGCACTGAGTGGTCTTTCCCATGTCGAGCTAAGAATACAATCTCTTCTCCATTTACATTAACTATATTTACTTCCACATTGCCGTACTCAGTTTCAACAGTTCTACAGTAGGGTTCTTCGCCAATATGGTACACCCCAGTTCCTCCAATTATAGCCTTTTCCATCGCTAACCCTCCTATAGATTTATTTTAACTTCAATATGTTCTCCTTAAAGGGAGGTCTTATGATACCCTTCTCTGTTATTATGCCAGTTATATTGGTATGGGGAGTTACGTCAAAGGCTGGATTGTACACATCTACTCCCTCTGGTGCAATCCTTATACCTTCTATATGGGTGACCTCAGAGCTATCCCTTTCCTCTATTATTATTTCATCTCCTGTTTCTATATCAAAATCTATAGTGCTAGTGGGAGCAACTACATAAAAGGGCACTCCATACACCTTAGCCAACACAGAAAGCATAAAGGTGCCTATCTTATTTGCAGTATCCCCGTTTAGAGCTATCCTATCTGCTCCTACTAGTATAAGGTCTATCTTTTTGTCCCTTATCAATGTGGCAGCAACGCTATCTGCAATTAGCTTACAAGGTATACCTTCCTGAACTAGCTCCCAAGCTGTAAGCCTTGCTCCTTGCAGCCTTGGTCTAGTTTCATCAGCGTAGACAAATATATCCTTCCCACTGTAAAAAGCTTCCCTTATAACACCTAAGGCTGTTCCAAAGCCTGCAGTAGCTAAGGCTCCCGTATTGCAATGAGTTAAAATTGTAGCCTTTTCTCCTACAATTTCATTGCCAATTTTCCCTATCCTCTTGTTGGTATCTATATCTTCCTCTAGCATAGCATCAGCTTCTTTCTTCAGCCTTTCGTATAGGTCAGCTGGTTCTAAATCTTTATGCTTTTCAATTACATCCCTCATCCTCCTAATAGCCCACATGAGGTTTACAGCTGTAGGCCGGGATCTGTTTAATACATTCAAGGCTTCATCAATATTGGATAAAAACTCTTCCTTAGGGCAGTTCAAAAATTCCTTTGCTGCCAGTACTACACCATAGGCTCCCACAACTCCTATGGCTGGGGCACCTCTTACCACCATGTCCTTTATAGCAAAATCTACATCCTTATAGCTCTTACATTGAAAAATCTCATAGCTAAGAGGTAGTTTCCTTTGGTCAATCAGGTAGAGAATATCATCCTTAAACTCAATAGACTTTATTTCTCCCATGAGCTCATCTCCTTTAATATAGTCCTTTTAATATTATCCCAATCTATCCTCGTTTAAATAAGCCTTCTAGATTTCGCCTATACTTTAATAAAATGTTATCATTCTTTAAAATATTAGTCCATATTAAGCTAGGGGAAAAGATGAAAATAAAAAAATAGGCAATAAGTGCCTATTTAAAGGATTTCCTTTATCTTTAAAGCTATCTCTAAATTGAGCCTATCATTGGGGTTGGTAAGCTTCATGCCTGTTATCTCCTCAATTCGGTTTATCCTATATAGAACAGTGTTGTAGTGGGTATAAAGATACTGGCTCATCTTGGATAGGTTCCCATTGTACTTAAAATAGGCTATTAGGGTTTTTACCAGCTCTGTAGATTTCTTTCTGTCATAATCCACCAGAACTTTTAAAGTCTTATTGTAGAAATCTTCCAGCTCCTCCATGAGAAACTCCTGAGATAGTATTTTATATACGCCAAGGTCATCATAGCTTAAAACCTTCACATTGGCATTTTCCTCACACATTCTCAACGCCTTCATGGCATCAGACAAGCTCTTTCCCGCCTTATCCAGGCCTTTGTAGATTCTTCCTATGCCTATGTTTACATCTATATTCCTCAGCTTATCCTCTATGGATTTTATGATATACTCATTGCATTCATCTATCCTATCCTTTATGCTCTTCTCCTTATCAAAGGATAGAAGCAGATGGATTCCATTTAGCTTAGTTGAGACGATTCCCTTGAGATTCAAATAATCCATTATCTCTTCCACTATCATGACCACTGCATTGCCTTTGTCCCTAAGGGAATCAAATAGATAATCATTTTCCTGTTGTTGGAATTTAAGCTTAAAATCCAATACCTCTACCACATAATAATCCTCTGGATTTAAGTTGAAAAAGCGGCATTTTTCCATTGCCTTTTTTCTTCTCTTGGAATCAGTAGAGATTAAATCCTCAAAGAACTGAGACTGGTAGTTTATCTCCACTTCTTTTACCATTAACTCCTGTAGTATAAATAAGGCTATAATGGAAGAAGCTGATTCTATTATGGATAGATCCACTCCGCCCAAGGGGGTTGTAGTTGACCAAGCGAATAGATGCCCATAAACATCTCCTTTTAATACTATAGGCATTATCATCCTGTTTACATATTTTCCGCCTATTAAAACCTTGTTTTCATAAAGCTTTCTTGTTGTGCTTCTTCCATCCTTAGAACTATAGAATTTATCAACATCAGCTAGCAGCTGATCTTTTGTATCTCCATCTATTCCTTCAAATTTACCCATGGTTTCCTTAAACAGGTTCAATTTCAGTACAGCAGGATTTCTTATGTTCTGGCTTACAATCTCAAGGACTTCCCTAATGCTTTTTCCTTCCAGCATTACCTCCATAAACTGTTCATGAACCCTTTCTATTCTCTCAAGAAGGGATACATGCTTGTTGAATATGGTCTTTGATACTTCCATCATTATATCCGATAGGGGAATGGAGTAATGTATATCCACTATAGGAAAATTCAGTTCATCCGCATAGTCTATTACCTCTTGAGGGAGAGAATCCAAATAAGGCAAAATCTTAATTCCTATACCAGCTAGCTTCTTTTGAGATGCCTTCTCTATGAATTCCTTCATTGATTCCACATCATCTTTTTTAAAGGAGTAGGCTGTGGTCAGTAAAAACTCTCCCTCCTGAACCCAATCGAATATATCAGGATCTGCTACCACATTGATTCTGGATACGGTATTTCTTATGCCCTTAAAGCCTGCAATCAGCTTTGATTTCCCCATCACATCCAGCTTTAGCATGTCCTCAAGGCTTATGCCATTTTGCCTAGACATATTTAAAATCACCTACACTTAAAGTGTTTCTACAAAAACTCCTCAATTCTCTCCCCTGATACATACCTTTCCAAAATGTTCCTATCGTCTCCAATATATAGGAATCTTTCAATCCTCTCCTCCAAAGTAAGCCTCTTAATGTCATTTATATTGGAATCATCTATTACCAAAAGGTCCGCCTCATAGCCTTTTTCAAAGCTGCCTACATTACCAAAGAAGCTTCCTCCACCTTTTGTTGCTATATAAAAGGCCTCAGAGCAGGTTAATGGTTTTAATTTGCCTTCAGTTTCCACCCATTTCATCTTAGAGGCTTGAATGCTGCCTACTATGGCTCTAGGAATGCTTAAGCTGTGGCCTCCTGCTATATCGGATCCCAATCCTACCTTAACTCCCCTATCCAGATATTTTCTCACAGGCATGATTCCACTGGATAGGTTAAAGTTAGAATCAACACAGTGGGCGGCATAGACTCCTCTTTCTGCCATTAGTTCTATTTCTTCGTCCTTGTTGTAAATACAATGGGCCATTATGGTTTTAGTCTGTCCAAAGAGGTTATAGTAATCGTACACTGTGCTGTAATTAGGTAACTCAGGATGCAATTCCTTTACCCATTGAACTTCTCCCCTGTTTTCATTTAGATGGGACTGGACTGGAATCTGGTATTTTAAAGCCAATTCTCCTAATCCTTTCATTAGCTTCTCCGTACAGGTGGGCACAAATCTTGGAGTAATTATGGGCTTAACTAGAGGAGACCTATCCTTGTATTCAAGTATGATCTCCTCTGTGTCTTTCAGGGACTCTTCCGTATCCTCCTTAAGGTCTGGATGAGCATTCCTATCCATGTTTACTTTGCCAATATATGCTCTTAGCTTCGATTTTATGAATAAATCCATAAGAAGTTTAGTAGCATCCTTATGAATGCTGCTGTATACTACTGCACTAGTAGTACCATGTCTTATCAGATCTTGTATTAATCTTACAAATACCTCCTTTGCATAATCCATATCCTTAAACTTAGCTTCCTCGGGAAAAGTATAGGTATTTAGCCAAGGTATCAGCTCTTTATCCATTCCAATACCCCTATTCATATACTGGGGAGCGTGTAGGTGGATATCTACAAAGCCTGGTATTATGAGCTTATCTGTAAAGTCCTTAATTGGATAATCCTTATATCTATCAGGAAGCTTTTTATATACACCTGCAATTTTTCCTTCCTCCACCACCAAATAGGAATCCTCATAGGTATCAAATTTGTCCTTAGTGGATGTAAAGAGAATATCTCCCTTAAATACGACCCCATTCATCCATATCACTCCCTGGAAGTTTTATATGAACTCCAGTATTAATATATTATTAGGGTATTGGAAAGATTATGTAAAAAGTATACAAAAGGAATTTAGGACAGAAAAAAGGCATATGGTGAAAAAGAGTTTTTCAACCATATGCCTTGTAATCCAGAAAAACCTAAATAGTTCTCTTTGTTATCTTTTACCTATTAGCAGCTTTTTCTCTCTTATTCCAAAATCCCGTTATTTTAGCTAAAATTATTCCTATTATAGTTAAAATCAAGAAAGCTATTCCAGTTTTAAGGGAGCCATACTTAACACCAAATATGGGCAGTAAGGAAGTGATCAGCCCTCCTCCCAAAAGGGGTTCAAATAGGGGTGTTCTTAATGCAAAAGCCTCTCCAACATCAGTTTCCATATCTGGGTCCACTATGCGCAATAGCATCAAGCCCACAGCAGCAACGCCTGAAAGCCAACCATAGTTTACTATGGAGTTTTCAAACCAGTTATCCTTAAATAGCCTTGGTCCTGCCCAGAAGAAGAAAGCTACCAATAATATTCCGCTAACTATCATCAATATTATAAACGGAATTGCATATTTTATAACCACTGGTATGGAAATAGATGCAACAGCACTAGCAATTAGAAAATCCAAAGCCATCCCTTGAATCCTCTGGAAAGTGTGAACATCAATGGCTTGTACAAATTCAGTTTTTGATATAATGAGTTGAACAATCAGCCCTCCTATCATAGCCATTGGGAATAGAGGCATTTCTATGCGTACGTATTTTTCTATTAAAACCTGCATTATCCATCCAATCAATATGGCAATTCCCACTAAAGCCAAATGGAATGCATAGGATTCTATAAGGTCATTGTTTAAAGTTCCTATAGAGTTAGCTTTTCTTTTAGATGGAGGGATTAAATCGCTTTCTTCATCTCCTTTTATCTCATCCACATTTTTTAGAACAGTAGTATATCCCTTTCTAACGCCATAGTTTATGAGTATCATTCCTCCAACAATTCCCATAAATAATCCTACTGTAGCAGAAGTAAGACCTAAATCTCCTCCATCAGGCCAATTTAAGGAATTGTATACGTCAATCATTCCACCAGCAGTACCATGGCCTCCTGCCCATCCAACTTCTACAACTGAGGCAAACATGGGATTTACATGCCAAATAGGTTCCAAAATCAAAGCTGATATGATAAAAGGAATTCCAATCTGAATAAAATCACCTATGTAACTAAAATACAGCTGAGGGGCTATCTGATTCCATACCTTTTTTACATTAGGAATTTCCATTCCCATTAGCATAGGTGCAAAAACTACTGTGATAAGCCTTCCTGGCAAAGCTCCCCAGGTAGCAGTTATATCCTTAGGTATTATTCCAATACCATATTGACCTAAAATAAGGCCTAAAACCCCTGCTATTAGAGAAGCTGGAATAAACAACTTTTTTAGAATTTTTACTTTGAGCCTTAAAACCACGCCCACAAATATTAACAATCCTAATAAGGACGTAGAAAATAAGAGAGAATCTAAACTTGCAGAACTCAATGCTTCTGTTGGAAACACACGACCACCCTTTCTGTTAAAATTTTGTCTTATATTCATATATATAACTGATAGTTTAACATTTTCCAAACTCTTTTTTTGTCGTATATAGGAATGTTATCTTAACAATTTCTGCCAACTGTAAGAAAAAATTTCAAATTTTATTGACAATGTTTTTATAAGTGATTTTCCTCTACAAGTCGGAACTCATCTATTTATCTCAAAAAGAAAAAACTTTCTTTACTGATGCCTGGCACCAATAAAGAAAGTTTTTATAAACAATCTGTAATTTTTTTGTGGATTTTTATGTTACATGCTGTAGCTTATTTGCTGGTTTCAAAATCCAATCCAGTATTTAGTAAAAAAGACCTATTAATTCCATACTTTCACTTTAATCAAGTATTATTACCTTCTTAGGAGCTGCTTGAGCTGGTAAGCTGGTGTCTGCTACCTCATAGAAAACTATAGCTACCTTATTCTTAATATTCTTTTCAGTTAATGTATTTCCTTTTAAATCTACAATCTCTGTTTCTTCATTAGGGAATATCCTCAGTATTCTATCAGTACTTACTAAATCCTTGTCAAATTTATACACTTCCACATTAGGTATTCCATCCTCTTCCATTACTGCTATCACATTACATCCTGCTCTAGCTGGATAGCTTTCTAGTATAGGAGTATCCTTATGGTAGAACACCCATACTTTAGTTCCCTCTTTAATGCCATCTTTACCCATTAAATCCATGGTCTTGTTGTTGACTATTACTCCATCCTCTTCCAATGTGAATACCATCTTATCGTAAGGTTCCTCTTCATCGGTTCTTTCCACTAATATGGTAAAGTATTCTCCATTTGTAGAAACTTCCGCTACAGTGCCTTCAAAGCGTATATATTCATACTTCAATTCTCCAGTTTCTGATCCTTTTCCTTTTTCCTTTCCAGTTTCTTTATCCAAACCTACTGCATAGTATACGAAAGAAGCTAATAGTAATCCTAAAACTAAACAAATTACTATTATCTTTCTCAGGTTTTTCACCAATACCCACTCCTTTCTCCTTTTACTATAAGTATATCCAATCTTATTAACATAATAGTTACAATAAGGTTAAAGAAGGGTTAAATAATAAAGCTGATCTGATAGTCAGATCAGCAGCCGTATCCATTTAGATTCCTCTTTATCTCATCGGTAAAGTAGTTTATATTCTCCTTCCACATTTCGTAATTCATGACCTTCTTTAAGGTTACATTTATTTTTTCGTTCATACAGTCTATATTGTCATCATTAATGAACTCTATTTCCCTCTTAGCAATAAATGTATCTGCAATAAGATCCATTATATACATGGTAATTTCATCCTTCTCTTCCTGTTTAAATCTGGAATTCAGTCCCTCACTAAGCTTTAAATTATCCAAAAATCTATTCCTTAAGAACAGGATAAATTTCTCAAATTCCTCAGCATTGCTTCCTGGTTCTATCATAAATAGTATCTTGAAGAACAAATTCCATTTAAAATCCTTATTTATTATCTCAAGAATTGCTTCCCCTATCTTTCTTGAAAACTCATCTTCAAAATGAATCTGCCTTTCAAATTCAATATACTCATTTAAATCCAAATCCTTTTCCCTTAACTGATATAATCGAGATAGAACTTTTAGGTAAACGTTATCATAATCCATTGGCCCTAGATTTCCATTTCGTTTCAACACATAGGATACCAATATATCGCAGGACTTCCTGTAGTCCAGTACAATTCCAAATTCCTTTTTGGTCTTATCCGAATAGATATCATATATTATCTTAGAAAGGATAGCCTCCAGCTGCTCCTTTCTCTTTTCTATATCCGCTTCATCTAGCTCCTTTAGGTGATTGTACAAAATCATAAGCTGCTTATCCACCATCTGCAGATTTTCCTTAAGGGAATACATTATATCTCTAAAGAGATTTTCTGAAAGAAGGTATTTATAGTTCTTATACAAAACCTTATGCTCTGCTTCTCCCCAAAATACGTTTACCAATGATTTTATCTGAAGCTCAAACTTTATAATCCTGTCCTCTCTAATATATCTGCCGTCTATTTTATATATCCTAAAGCCATTTTTTTGAACCTGTGGCTGTTTTTTATCAAGGTTAAGCTGAATATATGGATTATCCTCTGTATGATAGTAGCCATCCTCCACTGGAATATAGAATTCGTTCATCACTTTAGAATAAACGTCATCCTCGTCCTCTATGAATCTGCATTCAATCCTCAATCCTATTAGGTCTGACAGGTTTTCAATAAGCTCTTCAGGGGTTTTATACAACAAATAAAAGTTGTTTCTAAATATCTTCTCCTTTAAGCTGTCCCTAGTTTTTACCCTAGAGGATATGTTCAGTATGTTATCGTAGCATAAAAATTTTTCTCTAAAAAAATACTCCAACTCCCTATTGCTTTCCTCAAGTATATCCTTCATGTTATCCACCATGGCAACCGTTTTGTCAATAAACTCAAATATTTCTAGTTTCATTCAGCATTTTCCCCCTTCGCTCAACTCTAAAAGCCTCCAGTTATATTATACCACAAAGGCCAAACTTAAAAACTAAATATGATATCCGCCACTCCGGGATAGGCCATTGTAGAAATATAAATTATACAAAAAATTTTTTTAGTTCCCATTATTTATCAAAATTGTCTCCATTTGTGTCGATAATTATTTATATTGATATAAACAAATGAGGAAGAAGGGGTTGACGCATGAAAATCAAAAGCAAAATGATTCTATCCATGATGTTAATATGCATAATAACAATCGTTGCCGTAGGAATAGTTAATTACACCATCTCAATTCAACAGCTTAGAAAACAAGTATATGAAGTAATAAAAAACACTGCTGAAAATACCTCCAAGGACGTAGATCAGTGGATGGCATTGGAAAAGAACTCCTTATCAAAAATCGCCAATAACATAATCTTCAACAACAATTTTGAATATGATTACCTGTTCAACTACTTAAAAGCGGAAACAGACAACAAACCAGGAGCAGAGTATTATATAGCCTTTGAGGATAACTCCGTAGTAGCAGGCAGTGGATGGGTACCTCCAGAAGGATATGTTGCAACAGAAAGAGATTGGTATAAAAATGCCGCAGCCAACGGAAAACTAGTCATATCTGATCCATATGTAGACGCTAAAACTGGAAGCATTGTTATTACCATATCCACGCCAATATTAAAAGATGGAAACCTATTAGGAGTTCTCAGCTGCGATATGCCAGTCAACTACATATTAGAAAAAATAAGTCAAGTGGAGATAAGCGGAAACTCCTACGCATTCTTAATTGATGGCAATGGAAACATACTCACCCATCAAAATGAAGAATATAAGCCAACTGCCGAAGGATATATTAACATAGCTGACATTATGGATGGTAAGCTTCAAAGCTTTATCTCTTCAGAAGATATAGACTTAGAAAACAGAATATTAACTGATTATGATGGTATAAAGAGAATATTTCTATTTGGAGACACAGAGGAAACCAGTTGGAAGGTAGGCATGGCTATATCCGCTGAAGGTACTTTAAATGTGCTAAACAATGCCGTTACTTCTACATTTATAACAGGCGTAATAATGATAGCAATAGCATCTGCAATATCCTTGTATATTGGCAATTCCATTTCAAAGCCCATACTAAACTGCACCAAAATAGCTGAAAAGATAGGCAACTTAAACTTTACCGACAACATAAGTGAAAATGATCTAAAAAGAAAAGATGAAGTTGGAACTATGCTCAGATCCTATCAGTTGCTCATAGACAAGTTGAGAAAATTTGTAGATGAGCTCAAGGATTCCATAAAGATGAACCAGGAAGTATATTCTAAAACCATCGAAAAGCTAGATTACCTTTTGGAACAAGCAGACAACAACTCTGCCACAACAGAAGAACTATCAGCAAGTATGGAAGAGATAACTGCTACTACGGCTTCTGTTTCTGAAGCATCCAATGAGATAGACAAAGCTCTGATGGATTTTGCTCAAAAAGTAGAAGAAGGAGCAATTACCTCCTCTGAAATAAGCTTAAGGGCTGAGAAGCTAAACAATAAGTTTGTAGAATCCAAAAATAGGACAATGGATATGTACAATAGTACCAAAGAGCAGATAGCTAATGCTATAGAATCCTCTAAGAATGTAGACAAGATAAACATACTATCTAACGCTATATTGGGGATTACAGAGCAGACCAACTTATTAGCCCTAAATGCAGCTATTGAAGCTGCTAGAGCTGGAGAAGCAGGAAGGGGATTCTCCGTGGTAGCTGATGAAATAAGAAAGCTGGCCGAATCCTCCCAGAAAACTGTTGAAGAGATAAAATCCGTTACTAATACCATAATCAGCTCAGTAAATCTTTTGGTGGATAATACTAGCCACCTCTCTGAATTCTTAGAGAAGAATGTTATAAGTGACTACGATATGTTAGTAGATGCAGTAAAACAGTATAAAGATGATGGTGCTTTGCTAAATAGCATCCTTTCAGATCTAAGTGCTAACTCAGAAGAGCTAACTGCTTCTGTAAATCAAGTGGTTACATCCATCAATGAGATTTCGAAAACTATAGATGAGTCCACATTAGCTACTCAGGACATTGCAAATAAGAACTTAAATGTTGTAGAGGCCATAGCTGACATCAAAGAAGCAATGGAAAACAATAGAAAAGTAGCCGAAAAGTTGAATAATATCATATCACTAGTACATCTAAACTAAAAGCCGACCAAGCTTTATCTTGGTCGGCTTTCGTTTGCTTCTTCTTCCATCCTTTTAAACTTCTCCGCTGATTTAATCATAGCTTGAACTATATTTCCCCTAAAGCCATTCTTATCCAGCTCCACTACCCCTTCAATAGTGGTTCCTCCGGGAGAGCAAACTGCATCCTTAAGCTCACCAGGATGCTTTCCAGTTTCTAGAACCATCCTTGCAGCCCCTTCAACAGCTTTTGCAGCAAAGGTATAAGCATCTTTTCTAGGAATACCTAGAAGCACAGCCCCATCTGCCATGGCTTCAATGAGCATGTATATAAAGGCAGGAGAAGAACCGCTTACAGACCCAACAGCTTTCATAAGCTCTTCCTTAACTTCAATAGTCAATCCAAAGCAGTTAAATAGCTCTATTACTTCCTTCTTTTCAGCTTCTTTCATATTATCAGAAAAGCATATGCCTGAAACTCCACAGCCTATAAGGGCAGGGGTATTTGGCATTGCCCTTGCCACCTTAACATCTTTTTCAAACCTCTTTTTCACCAGATCTATGGAGAAGCTAGGAGCTATTGCTACAATTATGGAGTCCTCATGAACCTCATCCTTTATCTCCTTCATTACCTTTTCATACATATTTGGCTTTACTGCAAGAACTACTATCCTTGAGTTCCTAGCCACATCCCTGTTATCCTGACCCTTAACTATACCATATTTGGCAGCAAGCTCTGTAAGCCTTTTCTCTGTATTAGTATGTACTATAACATCCTCACCGCTTACAAATCCTCCCTTTAATGCTCCTGAAAGCATAGCTTCTCCCATGTTGCCACAGCCAATAAACCCTAACCTTTTCATATTTATCCTTCCCTTCATATATGCTTGTGAAAAATTATTGCCCAAATACCATTATAGCACTTTATAGGGATAGCAGGAGGATTTTTAGTAACACAGCACTTTTTTATGATTTCTTATAGCATCATTTTGCAATATAATCTTTTATATAGTAGTATAAAAACTATAAATAATAAAAGGGGGTATAAATATGGAAGCAAATTCAAGAAAACTGGAATTCTATGGGGGAGAATGGGTCTCTTTTTTACCTTTCGTAATCTTTCTTGGATTGGTAATTCTAACCACCTTCATCTGGGCTTCTACTTCAAACGGTGCTCTTTGGATTCCTGCTTTTAGTGCTTTAATCATAGCTTTTTTCTTTGCAAAGGATAAGAAGCTCTACGCTGAAACCATCATAAAGGGAATGTCCAGTACTGATGCAATAATTCCCATAGTATGCTGGATATTTGCAGGAGTATTTGCAATGATTCTTCGTGCATCAGGTTTAGCCAATGGCATTGCAGGCTTAGCTGCTTCAGCGGGTATTAAAGGAACTTTCTTCATCGTAATAAGCTTTATAGCTTGTGCTATATTCGCTACTGCTACTGGTACAGGCTTTGGTACCATAGCTGCTGGTATGGGAGTTCTATATCCTGCAGGAATCGCATTGGGATGTCACCCTGCTCTGCTGGCTGGTGCCATAATCTCTGGAGGAGCTTTTGGGGACAACCTAGCTCCAGTATCTGATACAACCATCTGTTCAGCCACATCTCAAGGGGTAGATGTCCCTGGAGTGGTAAAATCAAGACTTAAATATGCCCTTACAGCTGCAGTACTGGTTATCATTGGAATTGTCATAATAGGCTCTGGCTATGATGGCTCTGCTGCTTCTTCAGTAACCATAGACTATAATCCAAAAACCCTGTATATGCTAATTCCCGTAGCATTAACCATATGGATAGCCATAAAAGTAGGGGATATAATCATAGCTACTACCATAGGTTCGGTTATAGCAGCAATTACTGCTGTGGCAGCAGGACTATTGGATTTTATCCAAATAGACCCAACTAATGCAACTAAAAATGCTCTCATAAGAGTCTACGGTACTGGCTTGGACAGAACTGTTGACGGAGTAATTTACGACGGAATTAACAACATGATTCAAGTAATATTACTGGCTCTCTTACTATTTGGTTCCATAGAAATAATGAGAGCAGGTCAAGGAGATATTAAGCTATTAAACGTATTAGGAAAAGTTGCAAAATCAGCAAGAGGAGCTGAATTTGTAATAAGCGCTATGATAATAATCCTTTCTGCCCTTATGGGTTTAAATGCACCAGCAATACTAACTGTAGGAGCATCTTTCGCTAAACCATTAAGTCAAAAATATGGCATAAGCCCTTATAGAACTGCAAACCTTCTAGATGCTCAATCCAACACATTAGTATATTCAATGCCATGGACGCCAGCTATAATCTACACTATAGGCTTTGCAAAGGATAGTGCTGTGCCATTGCAAGCAGCAGAAGTTACTCCCTATGTACTATACTCCTATGCCATGTTAGCAGTAATGTTCGTTACAATAATCCTTGGCATCGGAAGATATGACAACATGAAAAAAGTAAAAAATTAGCCACGTTATGATATAATATTAATTGTACATAAAATATCTAAAAGGTAGGTATGAGTATGGATAGAAGGTTTATAGAAAGCTTAGGAGTGGAACTTCCACGCCTTGGCTTTGGCTGCATGAGGCTTCCTACATAAGACGGAAAAATTGATTTTTACAAGGCTGAAGAGATGATCCACTATGCAATGGAAAATGGACTAAACTACTTTGATACTGCCTACAACTACCACAATGAGGAATCGGAAAAGTTCTTAGGAAAGGTCCTATCAGAGTTCCCAAGAGAAAGCTACTTTCTCACCACAAAACTTCCCATATGGAAGGTGGAAAAAGAAGAAGATGCAGAAAGGCTCTTTAATGAGCAGCTGGAAAGATTGCAAACCGATTATGTGGACTTCTACTTACTCCATGCCATGGGAGCAGAAAGAAAGGAAATAATGGACAAGTTTAACCTCTATGATTTCCTCGTTCAAAAGAAAAATGAAGGAAAGATAAAGCACATCGGCTTCTCCTTCCACGACAGCAAAGAAGTATTGGAAGAACTAGTTTCCCAGCACAAATGGGACGTAGTTCAGCTTCAAATTAACTACTGGGATTGGGAAGAAATTGACGCCAAAAGCCTATATGAAGTACTTGAAAAACACTCCATACCTTGTTTTGTAATGGAACCGGTTAGAGGAGGATTTTTATCCATATTCACCCCTAAAGTTGAAAAACACATGAAGGAGTATTCATCTAACAGCATTGCATCCTGGGCCATCAGATGGGTATCATCCCTTCCCAATGTGGCAATTGTATTAAGTGGCATGTCCAACATGGATCAACTAAAGGACAATATAAACACATTAACCAACTTCCAGCCTATAACTGAAGAAGAACAGAAAGTAATAGATAAGGTAATAGAAGAGCTAAAAAGCATAAATCCAGTACCTTGTACAGGCTGTAGATACTGCATGGAATGCCCCTTTGGAGTCAATATACCAAAAGTATTCAGCATATATAACGACTACAAGAAAACTGAAAACAAGATCATTATCCATAGGAGCTACTTTGACTTCTTAAGTGAAGAAAACAGAGGGGATAGATGTCAAAAATGCAATAGCTGCGTAACCAAATGCCCACAGCATATAAATATACCTGAAGAATTGGAAAAAATCCATCAAGAGCTTATAGCTTTATAAGGCATATAAAACTCCCTTCTATTCTAGACAGAAGGGAGTTTGCTGTTTTAAAGCTAACTAAGGCTTAAGAACTCTGTCCATCAAATTCAAGAAATTCCTGTAGCTAATCTTTTCAATATCCTCCTTTGAAAACCCTCTATCCTGAAGCTTCCTTTTTAGGTTTGGAGCTTGAGATATATCCTCTATACCAGGGGTACCTCTGTAAGGGTCCTCTATAAAGCTTTTTGATTTATCTTCCTCCAAATATTCAAAGAAATCAAAACCAAAGGTCACATGGTCTATTCCAATTAGATCAACTATATGTTCAATATGGCTTATCAGATAATCCACATTCCTCTTATCCCTATCCACATGTATGAATTCATTGAAAGCATTTATGCCAACAAGCCCGCCGCTTTCTCCTATAGCCTTTATCTGCTCATCAGTTATATTTCTGGGAACAGGACAGAGGGCCCTTGCATTGGAATGGGAAGCAATAATAGGTTTAGTAGCCACTTCATATATATCCCAAAATGTCTTATCATTAGCGTGGGATACGTCCAATATAATTCCTAATTCCTCCATTATCCTTATAGCCCTCTTTCCCAATTCAGTAAGACCTCTGTTTACATCTCCTCTTGTTCCTGTAGCAAAGGCATTTTCTTCATTCCATGTAAGACTAATCTGTCTAAACCCTAGCTGATACAGAGTATATATGCCCTCTGGATCCTCTCCTAAAGGGCTTAACCCTTCCATACCAAGGATTATCGCTAATTTACCCTCGTCCACTGCATGATAGAAATCCTTAGAGCTATATATAACCTTTAATATATCTTGATTTTCCCATATCTCTTGACACATATACTTGATAATCTCAAAAAACCTCTCCTTAGGCCTTTCTTCGGTATGAGGAGGATCAATCCATACTATAAAGGTGCCTCCTGCCATATCTCCCTTTCTGAATCTTTCCAAATGGTATCTTTTAATTATATCCCTTTCTCCTAAGCTCCTCTTTATTGCTACATCTGTCCAGATGTCTCCATGTATGTCTATTAGCATAGTACACCTCCAAAAGTGAGGGGTACTGAATCCGTACCCCTTTATAAGTATTGTAATAAGTTGCCCATGAATATTCCTAAGTAGTTGCCAATTATATATCCCAATATTCCTGCTAGTATTATGGGACCAATGAGCTTATTCCATCCTTTAGCTATGGCCATAGCAGCTGCTGTAGTTGGCCCTCCAATATTGGCATTTGAAGCCAGAAGTATCTCTTCAAGGTTAAACTTAAATAGCTTGCCTAATATTAATGATACTATCATATTAATAATAACTATTATGGCTGTAAATAGCAAAAGCAATGGTGCCCTAGTCAGTATCAACTTCAATGATGCTGGCACTCCAATTACTACTAGGAATATATAGATTAAAAATGTTCCTACTTCCTGAGCTCCGTGAATGTTGCTCATAAAATTGGGCGCAAAGGTTGCCAACAGTACAGTTAATGTAGTTATAATCAAATATTTATTTCCTAAAAAACCATTGAACAAATCTAGAATGAAATTCCCCGTAGGTATTACCTTACCTAAAAAGCTTGCAACTTCAGTTGATATCCAAACTATTGTAAAGGAAAGAGCTACTCCAAAGGCTATATCCCTTAAAGAAATATCCTTTCGCCCCCAATATTGAGCTGCTAAAGTTTCTCCTTCTTTCACGTCTACATTTCCTTCCACCTCATCTATATGTGGGTGGCTAAACTTCTTCCTGAAAAAGCCTATAGAAGGTATTGCCAACAGCACGAAGAAATATAGAGCCATCAATAAATTATCCGCCACAACTAATGCAGATACCCATTCAGCGTCAGTTCCAAAGGATTCTGCCATGGCAGCAAAATTCACTCCGCCACCAATATAGGATCCAGTCATCATAGCTGACATTTTATAAAGGTCTGGTATTTGATTTTTAAGCAGCATATGGGAAACAAAAACTCCCAAAAGGGTACCTATGGAGCTTAATAAAAACATGATGACTATCCTACCACTTTCCCGCCAGATCTTTTTAATATTTGCATTAAAAAGCAGAAGTGGTATAGCCAAGGGCACTACATAATCCCATACTATGTCATAGGTAGTCGCTTCTATTGGAATAAGGTTTATATTAGCAAGAAACATTGCAAGAACAAGACCAATGATTGCCCCTGTAACCTTTGATGCCCACTTATAAGTCTGCTCCAGATAAATGCTGACAGCTGTTATTAAAGTTAGGATTGCCCATAAAGCCCACGAGTTTTCGGGACTAATTAATGAATTCATGGTTAATCCCCCTTATTCTGTTATTATAATTATACCTCTTATTAAATTAATATTCAATATATTAAATGACTATTCAATATAATAAATCTTTTATATTTTCTTTTTTTTATGTTAAAATTGAGATATAAAAATAAAATCTGGAGGAAATAGCGATGGAAATAAATATTGGCAACAAAATAAAAGAATTGAGAAAAGAAAAAGGTATGAGCATAGCTGAATTAGCAAATAAATCAGAGCTAAGCGCAGGCCTTATAAGCCAAATTGAAAGGAATATAGTAACTCCTTCCATTGTTTCTCTCTGGAAAATAGCCAAAAGCCTTGAAGTTTCCGTAGGATATTTCTTCGATGAAGATGTGAAAGACTTCCCAAACCCTGTAGTTAAAAAGAACAACAGAAAGAAGATAATCATATCCAACGATAATGCCATCTATGAACTATTGAGTCCAGATTTAAACAGAAAAATTGAATTCCTATATATTACCCTTAAACCTGGAAACTATACCAGCGAAGACTTTGTAACCCACGAAGGAGAAGAATGCGGAATAGTCATCAAAGGGAAGCTCATGGTGAAGATGAAGAATAGAGAATACATATTAGAAGAAGGAGACAGCATTTGTTTTGACAGCTCCATCCCCCACAGATACATAAACATAGGAGATGACGTCTGTGAATCCGTATGGGCAATGACACCTCCTAGCTTCTAAAATATATAAAGGCCTATAGCTTCTAACTATAGGCCTTTCTTATATCAACTTAAAATATCAGATGAGCAATTATGGCAATAACTGGTAAGGTAATCAAGGTTCTCTCTATAAATATTATAAACAAGTCCTTAAGATCCACAGGCACCTTTGCCCCTAACACTACTGCTCCAACCTCTGATAGGTATACAAGCTGGGTCACTGAAAGAGAAGCAACTACAAAGCGAGTCATTTCGCTAGGTATACTTGCTCCAATTACTGCAGGTAAAAACATGTCTGCAAAGCCTACCATTACAGTTTGGGATGCTTCTGTTGCATATGGAATATTAAGAAGTCTAAACAGAGGAATAAAAGGCATCCCTAACCACTGGAATACTGGAGTGAATTCTGCAATTATAAGAGCAATAGTTCCAAAGGCCATTATGGATGGAAGCACTCCAAACCACATATCAAAAACGGTCTTAGCTCCATTTTTGAAAAATTTTTTAAAGTCTACATTCTCTTCTGCCCTTTTTATTGCAAGAGTTAATCCCCATTTTAATATGGAATATCCTTCAGGGACATTCTCACCTTTATCCATTTTAACTCCTTGGTAATAGGTATCCTTTTTCCTTGATAAAGGAGGTATTCTAGGCATTATTATGGCAGCCACTATACCTGCTAAAGCTACAGTAAGATAATAGATTCCAAAGTATTTAGTAAGCCCAACCTGATTTAAAACTACCAGGCAGAAGGTTATAGACACAGCAGAAAAAGTTGTAGCAATAACTGATGCTTCTCTAGCCGTATAGTATCCTTGTTCATATTGCTTATCTGTGAGTATTACTCCTATAGTTCCATCTCCTACCCAGGAAGCAACACAGTCAATAGCAGAACGGCCAGGCAACGTAAACACGGGCCTCATCAGTGGAGTAACCATTACTCCCACAAACTCAAGTAGTCCAAAATCTGTTAAAAGTGGAAGGAAAAAGCCTGCAAATAGGAAAATAGAAAATAGAGATAATATCAAATCATACAATATCAATCCACCAGTATTTTCTGACCAGATCCATTCAGGCCCTAATTGAAGGTATACTAACAGGCATAAAATAAAACCTACTATTCTAGCTACAAGCCAAAATACGGACACATTACATAGGTTCCTAAAAAATTGGCTATTTTCAATAAAAGCAGGCTTTGAAATTTTGTAGATAGAAGTTAATAAAGCAGTGGCTCCTATTAATAGCAGCACCACCGTTGGCAGAATTGCTTCTAAATAAGAGGTCAATTTATTAGCTAACAATGCAACTACTATAGTGGTACCGTCATAATACCTTATTGGAAACATTAATATTAGTACTCCAAGTATTGACGGAACTATAAATTTCAGCATGCTCAAAAATGAATTGCTTTCATTCTTTTTCGTGTGGTCCATAATTTTCCCTTTTTAGGGGTCACCGCCTTCATTTTATTTTTTGTTTTATCAACTAATCAATACCTTCAGCCTGCCCTATATATTACTTTTTATTATAAAATTTACTAAAACAAGGATTATTTGTCAACATCCTGATCCTTAAAATCTGGCTTTTTTCCTAGTTTCATCAATATCTTTTGTAGAACTTAGTCCACATATCCACATAATATAGCTAGTCCTTCTGCCACAACCCTTGTAAACTCATCTGTTCCAAAACCCCATAACAGAAGTTTGCTCATGCTGTTTATTTCAAAAGGGTATGCTTAATACTTTAGGCATAAAAAGAGCTGTGCACATCTTTTCATCTATTTGCACAGCTCTCAATTGCTTATCTACTTATTAAGTTTAAAGGGATACTCTTTCACACCTTCTATGCTGTTTACCACATTTTCATATCCTAGCTCTTCTAATTTCTTAGCAGCTTCAGCACTCTTGGTACCAGTGTTGCAGTATAGAGCTATAGTTTTATCCTTCGGCAATTTATCTTGATTGTTTTCTATTTGATCAAAAGGTATGTTTATTGCCCCTTCAATCATTCCTTCTTTCTTAACTTGATCCTCTGGTCTAACATCTACCAACACTATGTCGCTATTTTCAGCAATTAGCTTTTCAAAAGCTGCTCCCCTAACATCTTCATAATGTACTAGATCGTATTCAAATTCCTTAACCCCTTGAGCATTGGTTACATCTTTAAATCCGTTGTTTACTAATATCTCTGCTGCCTGTCCACTCTTTTTGCCTGAGTTGCAATATAATATTATTGGGAAGTCCTTTAAATCTTCAATTTCATTTAATCTGCTTTCAAATTCATCTATATTTATGTTGATTGCATTTGGAATGTGTCCTGCTTTATATTCCTCTGGTGAACGCACGTCGATTATTAAAATTTCATCTTTCTTCTCTGAGTTCAATTTCTGTAATTCTTCCCCTGTCATTGTTTTGATTTCAGCCACTTTTTCATCTGTTTCGCTACCAGTTTCTTCTGATGTTGAATCCTTCTTTGAACATCCAACAGCAACTGCCATAGCAAGTATCATAATTACTAATAGGGTTATGAGCTTATTCCTTGTTAAATTCATATTAATCCTCCTCGTCATTAACTTATTAGTTTTTTTCCGCACCTCATTATAGCACGGCCTTTTTCCTTTTACAACAGGTCTAAAGGGGCTAGGCCTTTCAAAGCCTCAAAATTGCCCATTGGCAGAGCATCATTATATTTATTTATAAAACTGGTTATTGCTATTGATCTTATTGATAATACAATCTATCCAAATTTGTTTACAGTATTCGTTTTATTTGTCTAAACTTCGACAAACATGATTAATATTTTTTTATAAAGGTATAAAATAAATGAAAAGATATTGAACATAATAAAATTGACTATATAAAAAATTTGCACTTTTACTTTTATTAAAAGGAGGATATTAAATGTTAAAACTAAAAGACAAAGTAGCAGTTGTAACAGGTGCTAGTGCAGGTATGGGAAGAGATATAGCTTACTATTATGCTAAAGAAGGCGCAAAGGTATTAGCAGTAGCTCGCCGTATAGAAAGGCTAGAAGCTTTAGCAGAAGAGGCTAAAGGTTTAGAAGGGGAAATAGTCCCCTATGCAGCAGATGTATCCGACAAGGCTCAAGTTGAAAGCATCATTGATGAAGCCATAAAGAGATTTGGTACCATAGATATACTTGTAAACAATGCTGGTATAATGGATGACTTTAGCCCTGTAGGAGATGTAAGCGACGAAATGTGGAATAAGGTGTTGACTATAAATCTACATGCTCCATTCTACCTAACTAGAAAAGCTATAAAATACTTCCTTGAAAAGGGTAGCGGTAATATTATTAATGTAGCTTCCATTGGAGGTCTCTATGGAGCAAGGGCAGGAGCAGCATATACTACTTCAAAACACGCATTAGTAGGTCTCACTAAAAATACCGCTTTCATGTATGCTAAGAAAAACATAAGGTGTAACGCTATTTGCCCTGGAGGTATAGAAACTGAAATCGCTACTGGAGAGTTTATGAAGAATGTAAACAAAGAAGGAGCTATGCTAGCCCAATCAGGAGTTGGAGCAAACCCACGCATGGGTAAAGGACACGAAATTGCAACAGTAGCAGTATTTTTAGCAAGTGATGATGCAAGCTACGTTAATGGACAGTGCATTGCCGTTGATGGCGGATTTACAGCATACTAATAAAAGAGCCGAGGCTAAAATCCTCGGCTCTTTCCTCTTATACATTTACTTTGATGTTTTTGAACATCTCCACTTGCTTTTTAATAGCCATTTCAGTAGGAATTCTTTCAATGCTGGATGCTCCAAAGAATCCAACTACTCCCTTTGTTCTTTCAAGAACATAAGCAGCATCTTCAGGCATAGCAATAGGTCCACCGTGGCAGAGAACTAATATATCAGGATTTACAGATTTACCAGCATCGCAAATTGCTTGTATCCTTTCAACGCATTCATCTAGAGTCAAAGCAGTTTTAGCTCCTATTGTGCCTTTAGTTGTAAGTCCCATATGAGCAACTAAAATATCTGCCCCAGCTTCAGCCATCTTTTTAGCCTGTTCTGTATCAAATACATATGGAGTGGTGAGCATATCCAATTCATGGGCTTTCCTTATCATTTCCACTTCTAAGTCATAGCCCATTCCTGTTTCCTCTAAGTTTTGCCTAAATACTCCATCTATCAATCCTACTGTAGGGAAGTTTTGTACTCCTGAAAATCCTTGATTCTTAAGCTGTTCTAGGAATTTGTCCATAACCCTAAATGGATCGGTACCGCAAACCCCTGCTAGCACTGGAGTATGTTTAACTATTGGTAGTACCTCGTTCCCCATTTCCACTACTATCTGGTTAGCATCTCCATAAGGAAGGAGTCCTGCTAAGGATCCACGTCCAGCCATCCTGTATCTACCTGAATTATAGATGATAATAAGGTCTACTCCTCCGCTTTCAGCGCTCTTTGCAGATATTCCAGTACCTGCTCCAGCACCAATGATTACTTCTCCCCTAGAAACCTTTTCTCTTAAATTCTTAAGTATTTCTGACCTATTCATATAATCCACCCCTCTAATCTTTATTTTCCATTAATTCCAATAGTTTTTTGGCTGCTGTCAAAGCAAACTCTCTGTCATTAATATGGGCATCCATCTCTATTAGCTCCACTTGTCAATAACCTGTGAAAATGTCACCTAAAAATCATGATTTTATTCTATGAAAATGTCACCTTCGAGATATAATTTTGCTTT
>JAAROH010007630.1_pt1 | contig 82495 bp, 73 predicted proteins | sample 7248631 | NCBI WGS metagenome assembly JAAROH01 (sample SAMN09772309, study PRJNA484901) | compost metagenome | isolation source: Vermicomposting unit | place: India | reverse complement strand
GCTTTTTCTAGCAGAAATGTTGTGGCCTACCCACGAAAACTTTACTCACACGCGCTGCCAACGGGGGCGCCGCCGCTCGAACCGGCAGGCTTCCCGTAGCGGATCGGGAGGGGACGACGTCCCCTCCCGATCCACCTTCTTCCACGACCCGGCCTTACTCCGAGTAGCCGCTGGTCGTATCGATCCCGATGGTGCTGGTGGCCTGGTGCCAGGTCACGCCGAAGTCCATCGCCTTGGCGACGTCCCTCAGCTTAAAGTAGTTGTACCCGCCGATGTTGTAGGCGGTCAAGTCGACCTGCCGGCCGTTCACGAACACCTTCGAGGCGGTAGGCACGGCCTGCCGGGCTTCCGGATCGGTGGACACCGTCAGCTCGCCGCCCACCGCGGTGTACGGGTGGCCGGAGACGAGGTTGATCGCGTTGAACTCGCCGTCCCAGGTCACCTGGAACTGCTTCTCGCTCTCGTTCAGGGCCATGGCCAGGTCGCGGAGCTTGAAGTAGTTGTACCCGTCGATGGTGTACGCCTCGAAGGCGACCTCCTTGCCGTCCACCAGCACGCGGGCGGTCGTGGGGCTCGCGACGACGGACTCGGGCGGAGACTCAGCAGCGGGTTCAGAAGCGGCTTGCCCCGTGTGCCCGGACTCGGCGGACGAGGACCGGACCTGGATGATGGCCCGGGTCGGCGCGACGGCCAGCGGAGCGGCCACCACGCTGTAGTAACCGGGGGTGGTGAGGACCGCGTAGTTTCCGCTCACGTAGAAGACCTCATCCATCGGCTCTTCCGTAAGTTCGTCGTGCACCTGGGCCTCTTCGTAATACGTGTAGTTCTTCACGGCGAATCGCACGGTATCGCCGGAATCGGGGAGGTACACGAAGCCGTCCTCCACGTACCCCTCGCCCAGGTACTCGATGTCTTCCCAGCTCAGGTTGTCGCCGTGGAAGGTCACCGTCACCGGCGCCTCCGCCTCGTAGTAGAACTCCTCCGGGTACGCTGCCACGACGCTGGTAATGGCGAGGTAGGCGTCGGGGGCACCGTCCACAGGCACGCGCACTTCCGTTCCAGCCAGGGCAACAGAACCGACAGACAGGGATGCCGCGAGTCCGAGGGCCAGGGTTGCCGACAGAGTCCGAGTCCGTTTGCGCACGAGTCCGCCCTCCTAGGTATGTTGTGACTTCGTGGACTGCGACAGTCATTATATCAATAACTACTATAGATAGAAATGGTACTTTCCTACCGACTCTTGCACCCAAACGCCGGTGCATCTGCCGCTGCACCCCCTCACCCCTCGACCTCCGCCCATACCCGGTCCATGCCCAGCCCCCTCACCGCCGTCCCCGCCACCGTCCAGGCCGCCGGCAGGTTCCCGCCAGCCCCCTGGCCGTGCCCGTCCTCCGCCGCCTCCCCGCCGGCCTCCCGCTCCGCAACCAGCACCACGTGCCGCAGCCCGCCGGCGTCCCGCACCAGGCAGCGCAGCCCGTCGGTGCAGGGAGATGCGTCCACCACCCACCGGGCCGGCCCGGCCAGCAGGTGCCATCCCCCGCGGCCCGTCCCCCGCGGCAGGGGCACTTCCACGCCGCCCCGTGCCGGCCGACGAACCCGCAGTTCCGCCTGCGGGCCGACCGCTGCCAGGCTCACCTGGGCATCCGCTCCGCCGGGCAGCTCCAGCCGGACCGCGGTGGCAGCGCCGGACTCGGCCCCGAACGGCTCGCCCTGCACCTCCAGGGACGACCGTCCGCAGGTGCGCCGGATCCGGGCGCGCAGCGCCTTCCAGGGCCCGTGCTGACCCAGGTCCAGCCGTACCCGCCGCCACGGTTCCGTGGGCGCCGATCGCTCCTCCCGGGGAAAGAGCGGCTCGTCCAGCTGCACCGTCGCCACCGCCTGGCCCACCACCTGCGCCATCCGGTACCACGCACCGCCGATCTCCCGGTGCACCGGCCTGAGGGCGGTCAGCCCGATCCCCAGAAGCAGCGTCGCCCGCGCCGAAGCCCCCGCCCCCACCCGGGACAGCTGCTCCACCTGGGCCACCGGCTCCAGCTGGTCCCCCTCGCACAGCCCCGCGAGGGGGACCAGCGCGCTGAAGGGAACCGCCCGGCAGGTCCACCGGCCCCGGCCGGAGCGATCCGCCCAGGCGACGTCCAGCTCCACGGCGCCGGACACCAGCGCCAGCCCGTCCCGTACCGCCTCCGCCTCCACCCGGGCGATCGCCGCGTCCACCCGGCGCACCGCCACGGGATCCGCCGGGGCCGCCGCGGCCCCCCCCATCGCCTCCTCGGGTTCGCCCCAGCAGGCCACCGCCACGTGGAGCCAGCCTTCCACCAAGCCGCCCGGCGCCACCCGGAGGTCCAGTCCCTCCACCGCGGCCCGGGCGCGCCAGCTCAGGTGCGGGTTCAGCGCCACAGCGCGCCCCCGGCAGAAGGGGACGGCGCGGACCAGTCGCTCCGCGGGCGTCTCGACCGCCACCGCGGCGCGCCCCCGCAGGACCAGCCGCCCCGGCAGGACGGACGGAATGCAGAACAGTTCGACCCGCACACCCGAGATCGCTTCGATACCCCATGTCGTCATATGGAGAGGCAGGCGAAACCGGTCCGTCAGGCTCTCCCGCCCCGCCCGGGTCGGGACGGTGGCCAGCGACAGCAGGAGCCCGCCGTCGTCCTGCTGACAGCCCGCCAGCCGCAGCCGCCGCGCCGGCGGCAGGTCCGTGTGGAGCCAGCCCCGGTGGACCCCGACGGGGCCGGTGCGGGGGCCGTACCGCACCACCACCCGCACCCGACCGGGAAGGACGGGGGCTTCCGTGAGCGAGGGCAGGACGGCGGTGCGCACCGGGCTCACCGTCACGTGCAGCGCCGCTGCGGGCCTGTCCAGGGGTGCGCGGTAGAAGAGCACCTGTCCCACCTCAGGGCACCTATACGCCCCTTCGGCATCCGCCAGAACCCGGTTTCATCATTCCTCCTGGAGAGGAAAAAGAAGGAAATCGTAGAAGTAGTCTCCACACCACCCGACAACCGAGGTGAACGGGATGGAACCGTTCGCGGAACACCTCTACCGGCGCCTGGCGGAGGGGCTCCTGGTTTCGGAGTGCCCCCGGCTGGAGGAGGCCTACGTCCTCTCCCTGTACGTCGATTTCGACGACGGTCCGCAGCGCATGAAGCTCTGGCTTTACTACAACACCCCGTGGCAGCTGCGGCGGGCCATCAGCCAGGGCGAACAGCCCGACGAGGCCCGCTGGTACTTCGCTCTGTGGGAGCCGGAGTTCATCACCGCCGTGGGGCTTTCCGAGCAGGAATGCGACCGGATGGCCGACACCGAGAGCCACCGGCTGCTGGCCAGGTGGCTCGCCCGCCGGGGGCTTTACCGGGCCCCGGAAGAGCTCGACGCCCTGCTGGCGGATCCCGGGCGGTACGACGCCTGGGAGAGCGCCGCCCGCCAGTCGCTGCTGGACCTGGTCATCCGCGTGGCCCGGCGTCTGCACGACACGGGAATCATCCTGTGCCGGTTCGGCCGGACGATCCCGCTGCTGGTCCACCAGTGGGAGTATGACCAGTGGTGCCTGGAGGCCACCCGCAAGGTCAACCCGCCGGGGCTCATCACCGAGTTCGAGCGCTGGTGGTGGCTGGAGTGGTCCTGCGGCTGAGGTCCGGGTGGCTGCGTGCATCGCGACCGCGCACCGCGGCCGATCGCGCCGAGGGCGGCGCCCCCCGCATCCGGCGGGGACGCCGCCCTCGCTCCGCCCCCGGCGCCAGGACTGCTGTACAGCCCACCCGGCGCCCTGGCCCCGGTGAGCGGGGCCGGGATCAGCCGGCGGCCAGCCCGGTGAAGGGCGCCTGTGCGATGCGGATGGGGTGCTCCTGGCTGCCGGTGACGCACAGCAGGATGACGGTGCGCTGCAGGAGGCGCCGGAACACCGGGCGGCCCTCGTCGTCGTCGCAGTCGTCGCCGTGGTGGCTGACCCACACCTTGTCGAGCAGGTCGAAGCCGACGTGCTCCACCACCGGGGTGACGGAGATCTCGTCGCCGGGGTTCACCCCGGGCAGGTCGACGAAGGTGGTGAACGGGATGTCCTCGCCCTGGTGCCGCACGATGTCGTCCTCGCCGACGAAGAAGATCTGCTTGTGCAGCGTGCCGGTGATGATCACCTTGTTGGGGATGACCTCCACCGCCACGTCCTCCACCCGGGCCTGGATCTCCTGGATCTTCTGGGCCGGCTTGTTCAGGTCGGTGACGTTCTCCACCAGCACCTGCCGCTCGCCGGTGGCGATGACCCGGGAGGCCATCACCTGCGGGCCCGTCGGGTCCTCGGCGACGTTGATCTCGCAGGTGCGGGTGACCTTGATGAACAGCGAGAGCACCACCCGCTGCCGCAGTTCCACGCCATCGGAGAGCACCTTGTCTACCCGGACGATCTGCGCCTGCAGGGTGACGTTATCCCCCGGCTCGGCGCCGCAGACGTCGGCGATGCCGGAGAAGGGGATGCGCTCCTCCTGGAACAGCTCGACGTCCTCGTCCGAGATATAGAAGATATTCTTCACCAGGGTTCCCTGGAACATCACCTGGTCGCTGGTGGCTTCCGCCTTCACGTCCTCCAGCGAGACCTGGAGGTCGCGGATCTTGATGGCCCGCCGGTCCAGTTCGATGCAGTTCTCGATGGTCACCGCCTTCGTGGCCTCGCCCACCACGCACTCGGCCTTGACCAGGGGCCCCCGGGGATTGAGGCGCACGTTGACCTGGCAGTCCTCCGAGACCCGGACGACGAACTGGACGATCACCCGCTGTACAACGTCCTGCCCCCACTCCAGGTTGAAGTTCACCTTGGCGATGTTCGCCTTGACCTCCGCGATGTCGCCCGCCTTGGCCCCTGGGCAGTTCACGAAGGTGGTGAACGGTACGTCCTCTGGCACGTGATGTACATGGTGATCTTCGCCGACAAAGAAGATCTGCTTGTGGACCACGCCCGAGATGCAGACCTGGTCGTCGATCACGTCCGCTTCCAGGTCCACGATGCGGGCCTGGATCTCGGCGATCTTCTTCGCCTTGCGCGGCAGCTTAAAACGAGACTCGATGCAGGCCTCGCCGGTATTCTCGCACACCAGACACTGAAGCTTCAGAAGCTGGGTGCTGAGCAAGTCGGCCACGCTCGACTTCCCCCTTCCTTAGCGTTGACCCCAGGGGCGGCGCCGCGAAGGGAAGCTATGTGGCGGACCGCACTCGGGGGTGGAGTGGCGGGACGCGCGCCCGCCTCCTGCTGGCTATGATATGAGCCCCCGCGTCAACCGGTGCGAACGGCCGCGCAAAAGCCCCTGCCCTGACCCTGCATGCCCCGCACACACGGCAAGCAGACTGTGTATCAGGCTCACATCCTACTAGGAATCCTTGCCGTTTCTCGCTATGATTGAGAACGGATGAACAAAGCCGTCGCCCGGTAAGGAGTGTGACTATGTCGGTTCGCATCTGGGGAATCGTCGGCACCGGCCCCAGCGGGCGCGGGATCGCGCAGCTGGTCGCCACCCAGGGTCTGGAAGTGATCATGGTGGGCCGCTGTGAAGAGGAGTTGGAGCAGGCCCGCCGGCAGCTGGACCTGGCGCTGCAGCACGAGATCGAGAAATGGGCACTCACCCAGTCCGAGAAGCGGGCGATCCTGGCCCGCATCAGCATGACCACGGACATCAACGAACTGGCCAAGGCAGACTTCGTCATCGCCACCCTGGTCGTGGAGATCGCGGAGGACAAGGAGATCTTCCGGACGCTGGACCAGGTCTGCCGGCGCGAGGTCATCCTGGCCTCCAACACCTCCACCCTCTCCATCACCGAGATGGCCTCGGCCACCAACCGACCCGACAAGGTCATCGGCTGCCACTTCCTGCAGCCCATCCCCCGGACCCGGGTGGTACAGGTGGTACGCGGTCTGAAGACCAGCGACGAGACCGTCTCCCAGGTCATGGCCCTCATGGAGCGGCTCGGCCGCACCGGCGTGGAGGTCTTCGAGTCGCCGGGGTACATCACCACCCGGCTGATCGTCCCGCTGATCAACGAGGCCTGCCAGGTGCTCATGGAGGGCGTCGCCTCGGCCGAGGACATCGACACCGCCATGCGCCTGGGATTCGAGATGCCCCGGGGCCCCCTGGAGATCGCGGACCGCATCGGCCTGGACACCGTGCTGGTCATGGCGGAGCGGCTCTGGCGGGAGTACGGCGACCTGAAGTACCGGCCGGCCCCGATTCTGAAGAAACTGGTGCGCGCCGGCCACCTGGGCGTGGAGACCGGCGAGGGCTTCTTCAAGTACGACGCCGACGGCGCTCGGATCAAGAACGGGAGGACTGGCCGATGAAAATCCTGGTGCTCAACTGCGGCTCGTCGTCCATCAAGTATCAGCTGCTGGACATGGAGACCGAGTCCGTCCTGGCGATCGGCAAGGTCGAGCGGGTCGGCATGGAGGACGCCATCTTTGAGTACAAGGGCGCCGGCGAGAAGATCAAGGAGATCGGCACCATCCTCGACCACACCGCCGGCGTGCGCAAGGTCCTGAAGGCGCTGACGGATCCGGTCCACGGGGTCATCCAGGCACCGGAGGAGATCGCGGCGGTGGGCCACCGGGTCGTCCACGGCGGCGAGGCCTTCGTCAAGTCGGTGATCATCACCGATGAGGTGAAGCGCACGCTGCGGGAGCTGTTCGACCTGGCGCCGCTGCACAACCCGGCCAACCTCACCGGCATCCTGGCGGCCGAGGCCGCCCTGCCCCACGCCCCCGGCGTTGCGGTCTTCGACACGGCCTTCCACGCCACCATGCCCCGCAAGGCGTTCCTCTACGCCCTGCCCTACGCCATGTACAAGCGGCACAAGGTGCGCCGGTACGGCTTCCACGGCACCTCCCACAAGTACGTGTCGCAGCGGGCCGCGGACCTGCTGGGCCGGCCGCTGGAGGAGGTCAACCTCATCACCTGCCACCTGGGCAACGGCTCGTCGATCACGGCCGTGCAGGGCGGCAAGTCGGTGGACACCTCCATGGGCTTCACGCCCCTGGCGGGCCTGATCATGGGCACCCGCGCCGGCGACCTGGACCCCGGGGTCATCCCCTACATCATGGCCCGGGAGGAGATCGGCATCTCCGAGGTCAACTCGATGCTCAACAAGCACAGCGGCATCCTGGGCATCTCGGGCATCTCCAGCGACATGCGCCAGATCGAGGAGGAGATGGAGAAGGGCGACCCGCGGGCCGTCGAGACCTTCGAGATGATGGAGTACCGGCTGCGCAAGTACATCGGCGCCTACGCCGCGGTGCTGGGCCGTGTGGACGGCATCGTGTTCACCGGCGGCATCGGCGAGAACTCGCCGCTCTTCCGCAAGGCCGTGTGCCAGAACCTGGGCTTCCTGGGCGTGACCTTCGACGAGGAGGCCAACAACTGCCGGGGCCAGGAGCGGATCATCTCCGGACCCGACTCGAAGGTGGCGGTCATGGTCATCCCCACCAACGAGGAGCTGATGATCGCCCGGGAGACGGCGGAGCTCATCCGCAACCGCTGAGCGGGTCGGGCATAAGCTCCCATAGTTTACGGCGGTGCACCCTCGGTGCACCGCCTTGCGTTCGTGAAGGGGTGGTTGCGTAAGCTGGAGGCGAAATATGCACCGCCTGTCTCAGCATGGGTGCACATTTCGCCTCGAACGAGGTTATGGGACCCCCGACAGGTACCCCCCAGGGGTAGCGGGGAGGGCCACTGAGGACCCTCATCCTGCTTCCCCCACGCCGTTCACTGCCCTCATCCCCACGCGAAAGGGCAGGTTGCGCGCGAAATATGCACTGGCCGGCACCTTCCCGATGCACATTCCGCCTCGAACGGCCGGGCGCAGCCCTCCGCGGAACCCGCACGCCACGCGTATGCTCCCCCTAGGGGTATGCACGGCGCGCGGCCCCCTCTCCGCCCCGGCCCCCGGGGGCAAACCGAACGCACCCCGATCGGGGCCCGGCCCGACTTCGGGCAGGCTCACAGGTAACACTGAACCTGCCATACGATGGGGCGTCCGATGAGTGGATCCAGCCGGCGTCTGGTCTCTCACTCTTGCGAGCCGTGAACGGACCGAAGGCGGCTACCCGGCGCAGCTCCGCAGCCCGTCCTGTCGCGGATCCCACGAGATGGTTGAGTTGATTCCCGCGATGCCGAACCGGGGAAGAAATCGCACGGGGCTGTCCCAAGCATTGGGACAGCCCTGCGTGTGTCTTACAGTATCAGCGGTTAAAGAACCCGTGTATCCAGAGTTTCAGCGAGTCCCAGATCCGCTTGAAGAAGCCGCCCTGCGGCACGTCCTCCGCCGCCACCAGGTCCAGCCGGGCGACCTCCTGGCCGTCCGCGGCGAAGATCACCTCGCCCAGCTTCTGCCCCTTGGCGACCGGAGCGGTGACGGACTCCTCCTGCCGCACGGAGGCGGTCAGCGACGACTCCAGCCCCTTCTCCAGCACCAGGGTCGGCGTCCCGCCGGCGGCCTGGAGGGTCACCTCATTGGCGGCGCCCTTCCAGACCCGCACGGGCTTGACCTCGGGCATCTGCGGCTTCACGGTGACGAAGTTGCTGAAGCCCCAGCTCAGCAGAGCCGCGCCCTCGGCCTCCCGCTTGGCCGAGCCCTCGGGGATGGAGTCGGCCTGGATGCCCAGCAGCACGCCGACCAGCCGCATGCCGCCCCGCTGGGCCGTGACCGCCAGGTTGAAGCCGGCCTCATCCACGAAGCCGGTCTTCAGACCATCGACGCCCTCATAGGTCCAGAGCAGGCCGTTGCGGTTCATCTGCGTGATCGGCTCGTGGGCCTTGGGGGAGGTCACGGCCTGGCGGGCGTCGGAGAGGTTCTCATACTGGGGATAGGAGTACTCCTTCTGGCTGTGGAGCATCTCCAGCGACTCGGGGTGGAGCTGGATGTAGAGCCGGGCGAACCGGGCGAACTCGCCCGCCGTCACCTGGTTCTGCGGCGAGAGGCCATGGGGGTCGACGAAGCGGAAGGTCCTGAACCCCAGGGCCTGCGCCTCGTCGTTCATCATCTTGACGAAGTTCTCCACCGTACCGCCGATGTGCTCCGCCAGGGCCACGGCGGCGTCGTTGCCCGACACGATGGCCAGGCCCTTCATGACCTCGCCCACCGTCACCTTGTCGCCGGGCTCCAGGAACATCAGCGACGAGTCGGGGAAATTGGCCGCCCACGCGTTCCGGCTGACGACGACCGGGTCGTCGTAGCTCATCTGCCCGGCCTCGATGCGCTTGAAGGCCAGGTGCAGGGTCATCAGCTTGGTGAGCGAGGCCGGTGCGATGGGCTCATCCGGGTTCTTCTCGTACAGCACCTGGCCCGTCGCGAAGTCCAGCAGCACCGCGGACCGCGCCTCCAGGTCCAGGGCGGGTGCTGCCTGCGCGGGTGCGGTGAGCGTTCCGGTGAGCAGCACGGCCACCAGGGCCACCAGTGCGATGGCCCAAGCGGGGCGAAGTCCCTTGCGATTCAACAATGGGCACCCTCCTAGTGCGAGACTCGCGAAGCAGCAGTCTCGCCGGCCCCTGCGTGCCGCCTGATCCCCCTCTCCGCCGCATTGTCCTCACTCAGCGCCATCGCCCTGAGCACGCCGGGCGCCGCCGCGGCGATCGCCGCGGGCACCACGTCGGCCGGCAGCCCGGCTTCCGCCAGGCGACGGCGGAGTTCGTCGCGGGCCCCGGCCAGCACCTCGGACAGGGCCCGGGCCGCGGCCTCCACGGTCCGCTCGTCGCCCCGGATCACCGGACCCAGGTCGGCCAGCAGGGCGGTCAACAGCTCCGCGTCGGCGGGCCCGACATGGTCCAGCACGACCACGGCCCGGGCGCCCTGCTCCAGCTCCTGGGGGTGACCGATGATCTTGGCAGCGCCCACGTGCAGCCGATCGTCCGCGAGGTCCGCCGTCGGCACATCGACGGCCGTGTTGACCACCAGGGCCTCCGGCGAAAGATGCGGCCGGATGTCCGCGAGCGCCTGCGCCACGTCGGGGGTGGGCACGGCCAGGAACACCACGCGGCATCCCCGCACGGCGCTGGCCTGGTCGGAGGCGATGCCGCCGACCTCATCGGCCAGGGCCACCGCGGCGGCCTTCGGGCGCCCGATGATCACCTTGCGGACGGAGGTGGGAATGCGATGCGCCAGAATCGACGCCAGCGGTCCGGCGCCGATGATCGCGATCTTGTCGTTCACCGCGCTGCCTCCTCGCAGAATGCGTACCGGACAATGAAAGTCTGCCCATCCATTCCCGGAGGAAACCGCAGCGACGAACGAGACCGCGGTCGGGTGAGAAGCGGTCGGGTCTGCGGGTCGGCGACCGCACGAGCCGGTCAGCAGCACACCTGCTTCAACGGCTACCATTATACACGAGTAAGACGACGGCCGGGGCAGGGAGGTCGCGGAAAAGGGGAGCGGACGGCGCCGTCCGCTCCCGATGAACGGTCCGCATCGCGAAGCCGTCCCGGGCCGCGCCGATCGGGTTCCGGGCGCCTAGAGGTAGATGGCCCGGTGCGACCAGCCTTCCTCCAGCGGCACCTCGTCCACCAGGCGGCGAACCAGGTCAGGCCCGTACTTCACCAGGTACGGCAGGATGCTGAAGGCGCGCTCCTGCAGCCCGTTGGGTGTCAGGTTGGCCTTCAACCGGTCGAACTGCCTCAGCGCCGTCTCACAGTTCTTCCGGTGCTGCTGCTTCGCCTTCTCCTCCAGCCGGTTGATCTGGTGCTCGATCTGCCGCCGGTTCTCCTCCACCACCTGGCCGAGCCCCGGATCCAGCTGCAGCACCAGGGCAGCCAGCTCGGCGTGGCGGCGCTCGAAGTCCTGCCGGAAGGACGCGAAGGCCTGTGCGATCCCCAGGCGGTCCTCCCGCTCCAGCAGCTCCTGGCGGCGGTCGTCCAGCCGGTGGAAGGCGTCGTCCAGGGTGAGCTCGTGCTTCTGCAGGATGCGCGCGATGGGCGGCTCCACCAGGGTAAAGCCCTCCCGGGGCACGACGACGGGCATCTGCCGGCCCATCGCCCGGTAGACATCGCGCAGCAGCCCGAAGTAGGAGATCTCGCCCGGCCCGCCGACGTAGAACAGGTCGGGCAGCAGGTACGACTGCACCACGGGCCGCAGCACCACGTTGGTGGAGAAGCGCTCGGGGCTCCGCAGGGCCAGATCCACCAGCTCGGACCGGCTCCAGGAGAGGTCGGGGCGGCCCCGCACCCAGACCCGGTCCCCCTCCCCCAGCAGGGGCAGCCGCTCGCCGTCAATATAAATGAAGAGATTCAGGCTGTTCGGCGTCTGCTCAACGGTACACGCAAACCCCAGCTCCCGCTCCCAGCGGTCGACGCCAGCGGCACAGGCCGCCTCCACCTCCGCCTGCTGCTGCAGCGCACGGGCGAAGAAGGGCGCCTCAATGCGCCGCAGCGCCGGGTCGGACGAGTTGAGGAAGACCAGGCCGGTGCCCCGGAAGACCCAGGCCATCAGCCGGCCGAACCAGTCGGCCAGCGACGGTGCGCCCCCGGTGGCCTCCGGATCCAGCGCCGGCCCGCCGACCGCCGCCTCCCGCAGGCGCGCGATGACCTCCTCCTTGAACTCGGTATCCGGCATGAGCTGGGCAAACTCGTCGATCAGGTCGCTCACCGAGGCGGGCATGGGCGCGAGGGCGACCGAGCGCCGCTCCCCGTCGAACCGTTCGCTCAGGGCGAGCCGGCGGGTCTCGTTCCCCGCCGGCACCATCACCCAACTCACCTCGTGCCAGTCGTGGTCCTCGCCGGCGATCCAGAACACCGGGACCACCGGCACCCCCAGCCGCTGGCTCTGCTGCCTGGCCAGCCGGATGGTGGTCATGGCCTTGTAGATGGAGTAGGCCGGCCCGGTGAAGATCCCGGCCTGCTGGCCGGTCACCGCGGCCAGGGTTTCCGGCCGGCCCAGCAGGCGGGCGTTCTCCAGCGAGGCCTCATCCGCGCCCAGGGCGCGGTTGTACCGCTCCAGGGCCGCGGCCACCGCGGCCCGGTCGCCGGCGTAGCCGCCGCCGGTGAGGTAGGCGGCCCGCCGTTCGAAGCTCTCCTGCCGGCGCCAGTCGTACTCATACGCAGGAGCCACGCGCGCCCAGTCGCCCAGGTAGGCCGCAACCGCGCCGCTGGGGCTCAGGGCAATACCCGGCACCCGTTCGATGTGCATCAGTTGATCACCATGATCTTCCCGGGATGCTCGGCCACCGCCTCGCCGATGACGGCAGCGGCCAGCGTCCCGTGTGCTGTAAGGGCTGCAGCCAGATCCGCGGCCCGCGCGGCCTCCACCGCGATCAGCAGGCCGCCGGAGGTGACCGCGTCGCAAAGGATCATCCGCACCAGCTCAGGCACCGACTCGGCGAACTCCACGTGCCCCTCGCCGGTCAGGAACCGGAAGTTGGCCTTGGAGCCGCCGGGGAAGGCGCCCTGTTCGGCGTAGTCGTAGGTCGACGGCAGCACCGGCACGGCGCCGGCCGAGAGGCGCAGCCCCACGCCGCTGGTGCGGGCCATCTCCGAGGCGTGGCCCAGGAGGCCGAAGCCGGTGATGTCGGTCATGCCGCGGATGTCGAAGGGCGCGAGTACGTCCACCACGTTGTTCAGCTTCGCCATGACCTGCGTCACCTCGTCGACGTCCGCCGGCCGGGCGAGCCCCCGCTTGATGGCCGTGGTGATGACGCCGACCCCGATGGGCTTGGTCAGGATCAGCCGGTCCCCCGGCCGCACGCCGGCCTTCGCCCCCACCCGGTCCGGGTGGACGAGCCCGGTGACCGCCAGCCCGTAGGTGGGCTCGGGGCCGTCGATGGAGTGGCCGCCGATGAGCACCGCGCCCGCCTCGGCCACCTTCTCCGCACCGCCCCGCAGGATCTCCGCGAGGATGCGCTTGTCCAGCTTGCTGACGGGGAAGCTGACGAGGTTGAGCGCCGTGACCGGCCGCCCGCCCATCGCGTAGATGTCCGACAGGCTGTTGGCTGCGGCGATGGCGCCGAACCAGTAGGGATCGTCGACGATGGGCGTAAAGAAGTCCGCCGTCTGCACCAGGGCCAGGTCGTCGGTGATGCGGTAGACCCCGGCGTCATCCGGCGTGTCGAGGCCGACGATGACGTCGGCGTTGGTCAGGGACGGAGGCAGGTGCCGGAGCACCTCGGATAGGTCCGCCGGACCTATCTTGCAGCCTCAGCCGGACTTGGCGGTGTACTGGGTCAGCCGGATGGTGTCGTCGGGACCGGTCAGCCGCATCGGGTTCACCTCCCCAGCAGTTAGACGATGGCGGACCGCAGGGCAGATACCACCACGTCCAGTTCGTCGTCCCAGAGCGTGCGCGGATCGAGGAGCAGGAGCCCCGCCTGGATGCGCACCATCACCGGCGGGTCGAAGGCGCGTAGGCGGGCCTCCACCTCCTGCGGCGCCGGGTGGGCGACCGCCACCAGGCGGGTGGGCAGGTCGACGCCCGGCAGGGCGCCACCGCCGGCCCGGGAGACGCCGTCGATGACCTCGCAGGCAATGCCGGCCGCCCTCAGCTTGCCGGCCAGGGCCTCGGCCCGGGGGGCGATCTGCTCCCGGGAGGCGGTGAGCATGCGCACCGCCGGAATCCGTTCCGCGGCCCACTCAGGCTCCAGGTACAGCTTCAGGGTGGCCTCTATACCGGCCAGCGTCAGCTTGTCCACCCGCACGGCGCGGGTGAGCGGGTGCCTGCGGCACCGCTCCACCAGGTCCCGCCGGCCGACGATGAAGCCGCCCTGGGGCGCGCCCAGCAGCTTGTCCCCGGAGAAGGTGACCAGGTCGGCGCCGGCGGCGATGAGCTCGGGCATGGTCGCCTCGTGCGGCAGCCCGTAGCGGGAGAGGTCCAGCATGACCCCCGAGCCCCAGTCCACCAGGCACGGCAGCCCGTGCCGGTGGGCGATCCGGGCCAGATCCGCCACCGAGACCTCGGCGGTGAAGCCCTCCAGCCGGAAGTTGGACCGGTGCACCTTCAGCAGCGCGCCGGTCTCCGGACCGATGGCCTCCTCGTAGTCCCGGGGGTGGGTCTTGTTGGTGGTGCCCACCTCCACCAGCCGGGCGCCGCCCTGCTTCATCACGTCCGGCACCCGGAAGGAGCCGCCGATCTCCACCAGCTCGCCGCGGGAGACGACGACCTCCTTCCCCGCCGCCAGGGCGGAGAGCATGAGCAGCACCGCGGCGGCGTTGTTGTTCACCACCATGGCCGCCTCGGCGCCGGTAAGCTCGGCCAGCAGCGCCTCCACGTGGGCGTAGCGGGAGCCCCGCTCGCCGGTGGAGAGGTCCAGCTCCAGGTTGTTGTACCGCCCCGCGATGTCGACGATGGCCGCCACCGCCTCCTCCGCCAGGGGCGCCCGGCCCATGTTGGTGTGAATCACCACGCCGGTCGCGTTGATCACCCGGCGCAGCCGGGGCCTCAGCCTCCGGCTGAGGCGCGCCGCGGCGTCGGCCGCCAGCCCCTCGGGGCTGCGGTCCAGGACGGCCAGCTCCTCCTCGCTGGCCGCGGCCGCGATCTTCCTGCGCAGGGCGTCCAGGGCCTCGCCCACCGCGTCCACCACCAGGGCGCGGGCGCGCTCGGCCAGCAGCCGCTGGCCGGTGGGCGTCTCCAGAATCTCGTTGACCGGCGGGATGGCGCGCAGCGCCGACTGCTGCCATGGCTTCATGTTCCGTTCCTCCGATCGCCCGGCATCTGAAGTTCAGGTCGCCTCCAATTATAAGCTGTTGCATGTGCAGGGGCCAAGTCTGGTTGGAAAGAGGAAGAAAGCCTCATGAGCAGGAATATCCAGTATTAGTTGATTCAGGGGAGGTAGGCTCCATGTCGTCCCTCAGACCACCGCGCCCGTCCACGCCGTTCTGGACCGCCCTGGTCAAGTACTATCGCAGCTGCCTCGACCGGGAGGTGGAGCTGGGTATACAGGTCCCTGCCGACCCCAACGCGCGGGTGATCCTCCAGGGGCTGCAGGAGCATCTGATCACCCACAAGGCCACCACCACCATCATCAGCGATCCGGCGCACACCCAGCCGATCCTGGCCTACCTGAACCGCCGTGGGCGGGGCATCGGGGGCACGTTCTTCTACGGCTACCCCCTCGCCCGGGACGGTGACCGGCTGGTCCCCGTCTGCTGCACCGAGGTCACCCTGGAGCCCGGCACCGCGCCCCAGACGGTGGTGCTCACCCGGGGCGTCAGCGAACTGCTCTTCAACCGGCGGTTCCTGCGGCAGGCGGCGGGCCTCACCGACGCGGAGATCGCCGAGCTCACGCGGCTCTGGCTCAGCAGCCGCGGCCCCGAGCCGGCAGAGCTGCTCGGCCAGTACCTGGCCGGTGTCGACTTGCAGTACGACGCCGTGCTCTTCGGCTCGGAAGGGCTCGGCTCGGCCCGGGGGCCGGCCCGGGAGCTGCAGCTCATGGAGCAGCTGCGCAAGGACCGGCTGCCCGACACCATCCGGATCTTCACCGGCGAGCAGGGACTGCCGGTCGCGCGGGAGTCCGACGACTACCTGTCCATCCTGCCCGCCGACGCCGACCAGGTGCGGGTGCTCAGGCGGTGGCGCGCGCCATTTCTGACCGTCGCCGGCCCCGCGGGCTCCGGCAAGAGCGCCACGGCGGCCAACCTCATCGCCTGCGCGGCGGCGGCCGGTCAGCGGGTCCTGTTCGTGACCCCGGACGGCCGGCTGCCCGACGAGTTCCTCGAGGCCTTCCCCGGCGTGCTGTACATCGGCAGCCAGGAGGCCTGGCTCGGGTCGTTGCGCCGCGCCCTGGAGGTGCTGCAGTCGCTGAAGGCGGAGGGCGAGGCCGCGCCGCCCGAGGCCAGCGCGCTCGCGGCCGAGAGCCGGGCGCTGGCGGAAGAGCTGGACCGGCTCCACGCCGAGCACGCCCGCGCCGTGGCCCTGGCGGAGCTGGGCGAGGCAATGGAGCCCGTCTCCGCCCTGGTGGAGGCCAGCCTCAACGACCACCCCCGCCGGGCCTGGATGGAGCAGCTGGCGGGGCGCATCACCGCCGCCAACGCCGGCCAGTTCCGGCCGGAGCAGCTGGTCGCCCTGCGCCAGTTGCACATGCGCGCCCTGGCCTGGGAGGAAGAGGGCGGCCTGGCCGGCCGGCTGAGCCAGATGCGGCGGGTCAGCCAGATCAAGAGCGCCCTCCGCCAGGCGGGCATCCCGGAGTTCTGCCATCCCGAGGGCGACCTGAAGGAGCAGGTAGAGGGCCTCGGGCTGCTGGCCCAGGCCTACCCGCTGCTCCTGTCCTGGGCCCGCCGGATCCTCGGCGCCGGCGGCGCGGCGGACCATCGGCAGGAGACCGCCGCCCTCGCCGCAGCCACGGCCCGGAAGAAGGCCGAGGTGGACCGCCGCCGGCTGCGGGCCGCCTGGCTGCGGAAGGCCGCCGAGATCCGGCCGAACCTGGACAAGATCATCGCCTCGGTGACCGGCGAGATCGAGTCCCAGGAGAAGGGCGGCCCCCGCCTCTCGATCCTCACCCGCCAGCGGTTTGCGGACCTGCTCGCGGCTTTCCCGGTGGTGGTCAGCCCCACCCTGGCCGTGGCCGGCACCGTGCCCAACGAGCCGGAGATGTTCGACCTGTTCGTGCTCGACGACGCCGAGCGGGTGCCGATCCCGCCCTTCCTGCCGGTGCTCTACCGGGCGAAGCGGGCGGTGCTGCTGGGCGACGAGGATGGCGTGATGCCCCCCTCCAGCCTGGGGCCGGACGAGGACTCCCGGCTGCTGGGCCAGGTCGAGGAGCACAATCTGGCTGCGTTTGCCTACACCGAGGTGTCGCCGCTGCACCGGGGCCTGGCGGTGGCCGGCCCGCAGGCGCCGCGGCTGCGGGGATCGTACTACGCCCCGGAGGACGTGCAGTTCATCAACGTGGACGACGGCCAGACCCTGTTCCCGGCGCCGGCGGCCGTCAGCCAGGCGCAGAGCCCGCTGGAGGCCCGCGCCGCCCTGCTGCAGGTGACCCGGCTCCTCTCCGCCGGCCTGCAGGACGTCGCGCTCTGCAGCCCCTTCAGCGGCCAGGTGCACCTCCTCCGGCAGCTGCTCAGCCGGCTGGCCGACGCCGAGCAGGACCCCGACCGGTCCGGAGCGCTGCGCCGCATCCCCGTGTACGCCGCCGACGAGCCGCTCGGCCGGCACCAGGCGGTGGTGGTCTCCCTGGTCCTCGGCGCCGGCGCGACCCCCGAGAGCCTGCGGTGGCTGGGCGACCGGAGCCGCGCCGTCCTGCGGGCCCTGGCGTGCGCCTCGCAGCGGGCCGTGCTGGTGGGCCGCCGGGAAACCCTCGCGCAGATCCCGGCCCTGGCCGGCCTGGTGAACGGCGGGCGGACAGAGGAGGACGTCCAGGCCGCGGGCCTGCAGCCCGGTGCGCTGGGGCTCCTGCCCTCCGAACGCCCCCAGCACGAGGCGTGTCTCACCGCGCCCGAGGCCGTTGCGGAGGCGCTTCAGGGGGATGAGCGGGAGCTGTACAACCGGCTGGCCGCCCTGGCCCGCCAGCGGCAGGCGCTGTTGGCGCCGCGCCTGCCGCTCACGTGGACGCTGGGTCCCGAACGGCTGGCCGCGCTGCCCGCGCACCTGAGGGAGCAGGCCGTCTCGGCCTATCCGCTGATCACCGTGCTCGACGTGAGCAGCTTCCGACCGCTGGCGGTGGTGGAGCTGGACGCGGGCGAGCCCGGCCCCGCGGCGCAAGTCTGCGCCCAGGCCGGACTCCCGTATCACGCCGTCAGGCCCGGCGACTGGGAGGGGCTGCGGGAACTGCTCCGGTGAGGACGGGTAGCGGCTGGGCGACCGGTGCAGACGCACGCCCGACGCCGGCGCAGACGCCCGAACTACGCGCCCCCCGGCCAGCGCAGCCGGGCCTCGGCGGCTGCGGCGTCCCACTCCACCACCAGCCCCAGGGCCTCTGCCAGCGCCCTGAGGGGCACGACGGTGGTGCCGTCCTCCAGCCAGCCGGTGAGAAGCAGCCGCCCCGCCGGGTCCCGCACCGGGATCGGCCTCCGTCCGTCGTTCAAGTTCGCTGCCACGCTGCTCAGAAACGCCTCCCACCCCCCGGGTCTGCCACGCAGCACCCGGGGGCAGTCTTTTCCGGACCAGCGGTTGTGCTGCACCACGCACTCGGGGAAGGGCAGGAGCGTGGGCACGGTCTGAATGAGGTAGGCCACCAGGGCGGCGGCGTTGGCCTCGGCGGCGGCCCGGTTGCCGTCGGCGTTCTCGCAGATCTCAATGGCGATGGACTGCCGGTTGCCGGTGCCGTACCAGCCGTCGCCGGCGTGCCAGCCGTTGCGGTCCAGCGGCAGGTGCTGCCGGATCTCCCGGTCGTCGACGGTGAAGTGCCACATCACCTCGCGCTCGATGGCCGCCTGGCTGCGGATATAGCGGCCGTGCATCGCGGCGTTGGCGCCGGGCGCCGGGTTGCCGGTGTCGTGGATGGTGATATAGCGCGGGGTCATGGGAAGCCGCTCCAGCGGGTGGTCCTCCGGCAGCATGTCGGGGATGATGGGGATCACCTGGCGTCGCCTCCTCTCCGCGCCGTCCGGGTCAGGACACAATATGTAAACTAGGAGGACGGTGTGACATGGAGGCGTGACGGGTCAGTCCGACACCTGGAGCAGAAAGAGCCGCCGCCCAAAGCCGCCGCGGGCTTCGCGTTTATCCCGGCGCACCTGTTCCAGCTGCTCCGGGCGAACGCCCCTGAACTCGGCGATCGCGTACGCGACCTCCAGCAGGTCCGCCAGCTCCTCCAGGCTGTGGGTGGTCAGGTACTCCTGCAGCTCCTCCTCCAGCTTCCGGTGCAGGCTGTCGAGGTAGGCCTGGTCGTCGAGCACGCGGACCACGCACCTTCGGCCGGACGCCTCGATGATTTCCGGGATCCGGTCCCGGACCAGCTTGTGGTACACGGTCATCCTCTTCCGCCCTCCTGGCATGGATCGCCGTGGTCGGATGCCTTCCGGTACACGGGGTGCGTTGGGTGAAACGGAAGCTTCTCCGCGCCGAAAGCAAAAGCGCTGCAGGGCCAACCCTGCAGCAGCTTCTGGTCTGGTGGCGGGAGTATGTGGGAATCGAACCCACCAGCCGCAGGATCACTACGGCTCAAGCGGTTTTGAAGACCGTGCGGGCCACCAGGACCCGATCTACTCCCGTCTGCACCCATGACTATATCACAGCTTGACCGCCGCCGCAACGGCCGCCTCAGGCCCGGTTCAGCCGGACCGGCGGCAGCGCCAGCGTGAGCAGCAGCGCCGGCAGCACCAGCGATGCGATGCACCGCATCACCACGAGCACGCCGAAGTGGTCGGCCACGATGCCGAGCACCGAGGTGCCCACGCCGCCCATGCCGAAGGCCAGGCCCAGGTTGAGCCCCGAGGCCAGCCCCAGGCTGCGGGGCATGTACTCCTGAGTCATCACCAGCGTCGTCGTGAATGTGGAGACCACCAGGAAACCGGCGGCGAATAGGCCGATGAGCAGCGGCCAGCCCCGCAGGGAGGCGAGCACGGCCTGCACCGGCAGCAGCAGGGCGAAGGAGGCGATGAGCACAGGCTTGGTGCCGAACCGGTCCGCCAGCGGCGCGCCCAGCAGCGTCCCGAGCACCCCGGCGAGCAGGTAGGTCGTCTGCACCAGGCCGGCGGTGGCCGGGGCGTTGCCGAGCACGTCGATCCAGAAGAACGGGACGTACGTCGTCATGCCCAGGTGGATGATGGAGCGCAGGATCACCACCAGCGTGATCAGGACCGTGCCCCGCCAGTTGGTCTCGCCGGGCTCCGCCTGCTCCCGCTTCCGGGCCGCCGCCTCCTGCTCGTGGGCCCGCCAGCGGGGCAGGAGCCATATCAGGAAGGCGGCGAGCGCGAGCGGCAGCAGCGCCGCGAGCCCCGTCCCCCGCAGGCCGAAGGCGGCGATCAGGGCCGCGGCGAAGCCCGGCCCCAGCGCGTACCCCAGGTTGCCGCCGACGCTGTAGATCGCCATCGCCAGGGCACGGCGCTCCCCGGCCAGGTTGTGGGCGGCGTGCGCGCCCTCGGGGTGGAAGGCCGCGCTGCCCAGCGCGCTGATCACCACCGCGGCCAGGACCAGCCAGTAGTTGCTGACGTACCCCACCGCCGCGAGGCCGAGCCCGCCCAGGGCCACGCTGAGCGGCAGGAGCCAGCGCATCTCCGACCGGTCGGAGATGATGCCGAAGACGGGCTGGGTGAACGTGGACGTCAGGTTGGCAAACAGCGGGATGAGGCCGACCATGGCGTAGGAGAGCGAGTAGGCCTCCCGCATGGCCGGCAGGAGCGCGACGATCGCGCCGGAGGTCAGGTCAATGACGGCGTGGGTCAGGCTGAGCACCAGCAGGAGGGCGAGGACCGGGCGCCCCGCCGACACGGTGGAGTTCAAGGGCTTCAGATCCTCCTTGCGCGGCTGATATCATAGAGCGTAGCTAGTTGCCTTCGCTCCGGAACCCCGCGGATCCTTCCTCGGGCCGCTGGAGGAGTCTGCTGCCCGGAGTCGAACAGAGCGGGAGGGAATCCCGCAGCCCAGCAATCGGACGACGGAAGTGGTGAACTGGTGAACAAGACCTACTGGGGACTGGCCGTGGTGATGCTCTTCCTCGGGCTCCTACTGACGACGCAGTTCCGCATCACCAGCGAGCAGCATATCGATCCCACCCGACTCCGCATGGACGAGCTGGTCGTCGCCCTCACCGACCGGGAGACGGAGCTGGCGGCCGCGGAGGGGCGCATCAGGGAGCTGGAGCGGGAGGTCTCCGAGCTGCGCCGCTCGCTCAACTCGCCCTCCCAGGAGGCCGAGCTGGAGCGGCTCCGGCTGCTGGCCGGGACCACGGCGGTGACGGGGCCCGGCGTCGTGGTCACCCTGAGCGAGACCCCCGAGGCCGTCACCGCCAAGAATCGTGTGGCGGACGAGGACATCTGGCGGGTGGTCAACGAGCTGTACACCGCCGGCGCGGAGGCCATCGCGGTGGGCGGCGTGCGGCTCACCTCGGTGAGCGGCATCCGCAACGTCGGCGAGCGCATCCTGGTGGGCGAGACGATGATCGCCTCCCCCGTGGAGATCCACGCGATCGGCGACCCCGCCGTGCTGGACGCCTCGCTCAAGCTGCGGGGCGGCGTCATCGACCTGCTCGCCCGGTGGGGCATCAAGGTCACGGTCGTGAAAAGCGACAGCCTGACGCTGCCGCCGCTGAAGACACAGCCCGCCTTCAGGTACGCCAAGCCCGCGGAATCCGCGGGGTCATGAGCGCCCTGGTGCGCCGTCAACAGACCTCGCCGGGCCACGGTCGAAGCGGCTACGGCAGCAGCCGGCCGCTGCGGGTGTACAGCACCATGTGCTTCGGGCTGCGGGCGTAGCCTACCAGGTCCATGCCCAGGTGCGTGGCCAGCCTGACCGCCTGGTCGGTGGCCGCCGTCAGCGTGGCGCCGACGGCGATCTGCGCCCGGCCCAGCTTGGTGGCGGCCTCGTAGCTGATGCGGCCCGAGCTCACCGCCACCACCCGCGTAAAGTCCCACCCCGCCCGCAGGGCGGCGCCGATGGCCTTGTCCAGGGCGTTGTGGCGGCCGATATCCTCCCGCACGATCATCTCGCCGGTCGCCAGGTTCTTCAGCCCGGCGCCGTGGACCCCGCCTGTCGCCGCATAGAGCGGCGTGTTGCGCTGCATCTCCTTCACCCAGTCCAGCAGGTCGGCCACCCGCACCGTCAGCGGGTGGTCCACTTTTTTCAGCAGGAGGGCGTCCTTCAGCGAGCTGAAGGTGACCCCCTTGCCGCAGCCGGCGGTGAGGTAGCGCTTCCGGGTGGAGGCGTCGGGCAGCTCGGTCAGCCCCGGCAGGTCCACCCAGACCATGCCCCGGTCCTCGTCCACCGACAGCCGGGCCACCTCGCCCAGGCCCCGGATGATCCCCTCGCCAAAAAGAAAGCCGACAGCCCAGTCATCGAGATGGCTGGGCGTCGTCTGCAAGGTCACGATCTCCTGGTCGTTGATGTACAGCGTGGCCGGCCGCTCCACCGGCATGGGCGGCAGCTCTCCGAAGTCGGTCATCGTCTCCTCCTCCGTCAGCTCGCGTCCGCCAGCAGCCCCTTGGTGGCCGCCAGCGCCGAGCGCAGGATCTCGCCCGGGCGCTCCCGCCAGACCCGCTGGCAGGTGCCCAGGAGGTCGGCGATCCCGATGCCGCCCCGGCGCCTGCGCGGCGGCAGCAGGGGGAGGAAGCGGGCCGCCTCGGGCCCCAGCCTGCGGAGCGCGGCCTCCTCGCCGTCCGAGAACAGCGCGCCCACGCCGCGGCGGTACGCGATCTCGGTGAGGAGTTCGATGGGCTCGGGCAACATCCCTGCCTGGATGAGGGCATCGGCCAGGGCCGCCAGCCGCTCGGTCGTCGGGGCGTCCAGCCCCAGGTCGCCTGCCCGGCCGGCGTTGGGGGAGAGCTTCGCCGGACAGGCCATGCTGCAGCCGGTGCAGCGGGAGGGGATGAGCAGGGTGTCCCGCACCATCACCGCCTTGATCCGCGTGCGCCCCAGCGCGGCCGCGACGCCGCTGCCGCCGGCGACGTGGCCCTCGTGCACCATCGTGGCGAAGGGCACGTGGTGGTCCGCCGCGGGGCCCAGCACCATGGTCGCCCAGTAGGGGCCCGCCTCCAGGTAGAGCTGCCGGGCCACGTCGGGCACCTCCATCCCCTGGAGGTGGCCGGCGTCCAGGAGGCGGACCCCTTCCGGCTCCAGAACCAGCACGCCGGGGCGGTCCAGCCGGCCGTCGATCACGACGGCGTCATACCCCGCCCCCTTCAGCGCGGCGGCCATGCGGCCGCCCATGGAGGAGAAGCGCATCCGGCCGTCCACGACAGCGCCCATGGACAGCCGGCCGGCCATCGCGTCGGAGAGGGGGCCGGTGGCCAGGGCCACCCGCGCCGACAGGGCCTCTGCCAGCAGGCTCGCCACGAACCCCGCGCCGCCGATGAAGCCCCGCTTCAGGGCCGTCGGCGTCGGCTCGGTGCGCGCGGTGCGGCGGCCGAGGTCCACGTAGAGAATCTGCTCGGCATAGGCCCACGTCGTCACGGAAGTTCCCTCCTCCGCTGCCGCAGCAGCTAGTCCCCCACTGCCTCCAGCCCCTCGGTCTCCCGCTCCCGCGGGCCGAGGATGGAGGGCAAGGTTTCCACGAACCAGGTGTAGATGACCACGGTGCCGGCGGTGGCGCCGACGCTGAACAGGATCTCCGGGACCGACGGCGTGTACTGGGCGCCCAGCGCATCCATCAGGGCCGTGAAGCCCACGTTCAGCCGCAGGGCGATCATACCCAGCACGGTGAGCAGGCCGCCGGCGAACAGCCCCTTCTGGGTGAACCGGGCCCGGGAGAAGAGGATGGCGATCGGGGCCACGTAGCCCAGCAGGATCTCCGCCCACCAGAGCGCGGTCTCCACCCGGGGCACGAAGATCTGCCCGATCTGCCCCTCGGCGGCCATGGCGCCGAGACGCCAGGCCAGCACGAAGCTGAGGATGCCGGCGACCCACGGCGCCAGGCGAGCCAGCAGGTCGGTCTCGAACTTGATCTTGTAGTACCGGCTGGTCAGGTGTTCGATGACCATCATCATGCCCATGCCGGTGGCGATGGAGGTCAGCAGGAAGACGTAGTTCAGCCAGGGGTGGTACCAGAGCGGATCCATCCGCTTGCCGGTGATCATGAACAGGGTGCCCAGGGACGAGTGGTGCATCGTCGAAAGCATCACGCCCACCAGCACGAACCCCGGCAGGATCTTGTGGAGCAGGTGGTCGGCCTTCTTGACCCAGGGCCGCTTCTGCTCCTCCGCCACCCGGCTGATGTTCTCGAAGAAGAGCACGATCAGGTAGAGGAACACGCACCAGGCGATCTCAAACAGCGGCGAGTGCAGGTTGCCGCCCCGCACGATCGGGTAGATGATGCGCCAGGGGATCCCGATGTCGAACGCCAGCCGGACGCCCATGGAGAGGTACATGATGGCCGCCCAGATCACCGCCCGGCGGTTCAGGTACTCGTACCGCTCGCCGCCCGGCGTGAAGTAGCGGATGAAGGCCATCACGAACCCCGTGGCGCCCAGCGGCACCACCACCACGACGTCGTAGATCTTCCACAGGCCCCAGGGCATCGAGTCGTTGAGCCCCGTGGCGGCGCCCAGGCCCATGAAGAGGCGCCAGACCGCCACCACCGCCGCCGCACCGAAGAGGGCGAGCAACAGCCCCTTGCCCGGCGACATCCGCCAGCGCCACCACTCCATCCGCAGAAGCCTGGTCGGCTTGTGCGTCGCGTTCATGGTGCTCACTGCTCGCCACCCCCCTTCGCCAGCGCCTCAAGCTGGGCGCGCCGCCGCGAGTAGGCCATGAGTCCCAGCGACAGGGCTGCGACGCTGCCCACCAGGACCGGCAGCTGCCGCATGGCCTTCCAGGTGAAGCCGGGCACCGACTCGGTGGTGACGTCGGTGTTCAGGGCGGTCAGGTCCAGCGGCACGGGGGAGATGTACAGGACAGCGGTGCCGCCCGCCTCGTGCTCGCCGTACACGTGGTCGATGTACCGGCCGCCCCCCTCGGCGATGCGCTGCCTGGCGAGCTTCAGCAGCTCTTCCCGCTCGCCGAAGAGGATGGCGCCGCTGGGGCAGGTGGCCGCGCAGGCCGGCTCCATCCCCTCCACGATCCGGTCGTAGCACAGGGTGCACTTCCGCATGCGGGGGACGACCTGGTCGTACTGGTACTTGGGGACGCCGAACGGACAGGCCAGCTGGCAGTAGCGGCAGCCGATGCACTTGTCGTGGTCGATGGTCACGGCGCCGTTGTCCTGCCGCTGGATGGCGCCGACGATGCAGACCGACTCGCAGGCCGGCTCCAGGCAGTGCATGCAGCCGGACTTGGTGAAGGTGGCCACGGTCCGGCCGTTCACCTCGGCGGTGATGAAGTCGATGGTGGTCCAGGTGTAGGCCGAGCGCTTCTGGGGGTTGGTGAAGTCCGGCCCCACGCTGGTCTCCTCGGCCGGCAGATCATTCCACTGCTTGCAGGCCACCTGGCAGCCCCGGCAGCCGATGCACTTGGACAGGTCGATGAGCATCCCGTACGTCATGCGCTTACCCCCTCACCGGGCCGGAGCCGCCGCCCTTCCGGACGTTGCACAGGAACGCCTTGTACTCCGGGATCTGGGTGTTGACGTCGCCCACGTGCGGCGTGAGCACGTTGGCCGAGGCGCCGGTGTACTTGCCCATGTAGCCCCAGTGCCAGGGCATGCCCACGATCTCGATCTCCCGGCCGTGGACCCGGACCGGCCGCACGCGGGGCGTGACCATCGCCGGGGCGACCAGCGAGCCGCGGACGGTGGTCACCTCCACCCGGTCGCCCGACTGCACGCCCAGCTTGGCCGCCAGGGTCGGGGAGATCTCGACGAACATGTCGGGCATCATCTCGCCCAGCCACGGCAGCGACCGGGTCATGGCGCCGGACTGCCAGTGCTCGGTCACCCGGTAGGTGGTGCAGATGTACGGGAACTCGGGGTTCTCGGCCTCGGTGAGGGCGCCGAACTCGCCCTTGCCGGAGATGACGGCCACGGGGTTGAACTGCCGCCGGTTCAGCCGGTTGGACACCGGCGACTCCACCGGCTCATAGTGCTCGGGGATCGGGCCGTCCTTCATGCCGGAGGGCGACCAGAGCGCCCCCACGCCCTCCTGCATCATGATGAACGGGTTCTGCGCCGAGACCTCGGGCGGGTTGGTGGCCACGAAGTCGGGGACATCCTGGGCGACGAACTTCTCGCCGTCCCAGCGCAGCAGCGGCCGGGTCGGATCCCACGGCTGGCCGTGCTCGTCCATGGAGCAGCGGTTGTACAGGATCCGCCGGTTGACCGGCCAGGCCCAGGCCCAGCCCAGGTGGGTGCCCAGCGTGGTGCCGGGCTCGTCCTTCACCCGGCTGCGGCACTTGGGCGTCTCGAAGTTGTCGAAGTACCCGGCGTAGATCCAGCAGCCGCAGGCGGTGGAGCCGTCGTCCTTCAGGTTGCCGAAGGTGGTCAGCCCCTGCCGGTCCGCCCAGGTGTACCCGTTGATCTCGAAGGCCACCTTCTCCGACGAGGGATGGTCGCCGTCGTCGTAGTCCCAGTGCAGGTGCAGGATCGGATCGGGGAAGACGCCGCCCTCCGTGGCGTACAGCTCACGCAGCTTCTTGTAGAGCCGGTCCGCGATCCAGAGGTCGTCCCGGGAGTCGCCCATGGGCTCCACGGCCTTGTCCCGCCACTGGATCCACCGGCCGGAGTTGGTGACGGTGCCGCACTTCTCGTAGGAGGCGGCGGCGGGCAGCAGGAAGACCTCGGTCCGGATGTCCGCGGGGTTCATGCCCGGACCCTTCCAGAAGGCCGCGGTCTCGGTCTCGAAGAGGTCCACCACCACCAGCCAGTCCAGGTTGGCCAGGGCGGAGCGCTCCTTGGTGACGTTGGGACCGCCGACGGCGAAGTTCTGGCCCCAGGCGAACAGTCCCTTCAGCTCGCCGCGGCCCATGGCCTCGAAGATGGACATGTGGGAGTGATCCCGGCTGTCCAGCTTCGGCAGGTAGTCGTAGGCAAAGTCGTTCTCGGCCGTCGCGTGGTCGCCCCACCAGGCCTTCAGCAGCGAAACCATGAACTTGGGCCGGTTGGTCCAGTAGCCCGACTTGGGCGTGGACGCCTGGTAGGCGGCCAGGGTCGGGTGCTGGGCCGCGGTGGGCATCGGCATGTAGCCCGGCAGGTTGTTCCAGAGCATCGCCATGTCCGTGGAGCCCTGCACGTTGGACTCGCCCCGGTGGGCGTTCACGCCGCCGCCGGGGATGCCGATGTTGCCCAGCAGCAGCTGCAGCATCGCCACCGCCCGCACGTTCTGGGAGCCGTGGGACGACTGGGTGATGCCCATGGCGTACATGATGTTGCCCGCCTTGTCCGGCCGGCCGGTGGAGGTGAAGAGCTCGGCCACCTCCAGGAACTCCTCCACCGACATGCCGCAGGTCTCGGCGACCATCTCCGGCGTGTACCGGGCGTAGTGCTTCTTCATCAGCTGGAAGACGCACTGCGGGTGCTGCAGCGTCGGGTCCTTCTTGATGTTGCCGTCCTCGTCCACCTGGTACTGCCACGTGGTGGTGTCGTACTTGACCTGGCCGTCCTCGCCCACCTGGGCGCCGGAGAAGAGGCCCTCCTCGAACGTGAAGTCCGGGTGGATGAGGAAGCTGGCGTTGGTGTACTTGACCACGTACTCGTGGAAGTACCGGCCGTGGGTCAGGGCGTAGTTCATGAGCCCGCCCAGGAAGGCGATGTCGGTGCCCGGGCGGATCGGCACGTAGAGGTCGGCCTTCGCGGCCGTGCGGTTGAACTTGGGGTCAACCACGATGAGCTTGGCGCCCCGGGTCTCCCGCGCCCGGTCGATCCAGCGCATGGAGATGGGGTGGTTCTCCGCCGGGTTGGTGCCCAGCACCATGAACACGTCGGTGTTCTGGTAGTCGTTCCAGTGGTTCGTCATCGCGCCGCGTCCAAACGTGGGGGCCAGACCGGCCACCGTGGAGCTGTGTCAGAGACGGGCGTGATGTTCCAGCCGGACGATCCCCAAGCTGCGCATCAGCTTGGCCAGGACGTAGTTCTCCTCGTTGTCCAGGGCCGCGGAGCCGATGTGCGCCATGGCGAAGGTGCGGTTGACGGTGACGCCGTTTTCGTCCACCTGCTCGAAGGTGGCGTCACGGGCCTCCTTCACCTTCCGGGCGATGCGCTCGATCGCCCAGTCCCAGTCCTTCTCCTCCCAGTCGGTGGCGCCGGGAGCCCGGTAGAGGACCTTGGTCAGCCGCCGCGGGTTGGGCCGGTACTGGTTGTCCTTGTCGGCGATGACCCGCAGGTTCGCGATGGACGCGCCCTTGGGACAGAGCGTGCCCTCGTTGATCGGGTGGTCGGGGTCGCCGTTCACGTGCACGACCTCCCCGTCCTTCACCCAGAGCTGAATCCCGCAGCCCACCGAACAGTAGCAGCAGATCGTCCGGTAGTCTTTGGCGCCCTCGATCTTCAGATCATCCCGCTCCTTCGCCTCGGCCTTGCCGCCGAGCTCCAGAAGCGAGAGGGCGCCCCCCGCCGCCAACGAGCTCTTCAAGAGATCACGTCGGGTCAGGGCCAAGCTTTCCACCCCCATGCGTAGCTCCGTATGCCCGATCGCAGGGCACATTGCGCCCATTGCGCACGACGTACGGTTTACTTCAGATCATACCTTTGGCTATGCCGCCCCGAAATAGCGCAGGATGGAGGTTTCGCAATAGCACAGTTGGCCTCTGGGTCTAATTGTTAGCCCGCTCACAAACCCTCGGACGAGTTGTTACCCCCGTCACAAAGGGTCCGCGAAAGCTGCCTGGATCACTTTCGTACTAGTGCTTTTGGTCTAACGTCCGGTGATACAAGTCGCTATCGGACTCCTTTTTCTTACGTTTTTGCAACACCCGTGATGGCGCGCCGCGGGGCGCCGCCGCAATCGGCGGAGGCCCCCCGGTCGTCCGGCGGTGTCCATCCGGCCGTGCTGATTTCGGTCGTATAGTTCTATTGCACTAGTACCCTAACGCCATCCCCCGCCTAGACCTTGCTTGTGAAGGCTGTCACGATGGTGCCACCCCTCGCGCCCGCAGACCCTCCCCCGGCGCGGTTGGTGCCCCTCGCTCCCCTGCCCCTTCCTCCCCCCAGCGCGGGAAGGTTGCAGGATTGTAAGCCGCCCGCCCGCTTCTGTTAGGCCGTTCACAGGCAGGCCCGTCCGGGAGCGGTTACGATGGAGGCAAGACCAACCATCTCGGCCAGAGGAGGATGACAGATGCTGCACAGACTCGCGAGAAGAGCCGGCCGGCTCCTGGTCGCCTGCGCCATTCTGGCGGCGCTGACCGCCCACCCGGCCGCCGCGGACACAGGTGTACCCCAACTGCCCCGCTTCCCGACCAAGCCCACCGAGGTGGTCGTCATCGGCACCATGCACTCGGCGCAGCTGGAGTACGCGGAGCACAGCCCGGCGCGGATCCGGGCCTTGCTCAACCGCATCGACCCGGCTGCCGTGGGCGTGGAGACGCCGCCCCAGTGGTATGCGGAGGACGTCTACTTCGAGGTCGCCTACGAATCGTACGGGGTGGCCGTCCCCTGGGCTCGGGAGAAGGGCCGGGAGGTCCGGCCGGTGGACTGGACGGCCGACCCCCTGGAACAGGTCAACGCGCTGCTGTGGCCGGCGGTGAACCCTGAGCCCGCCCCCGGTGGTTCCGGCGAGGAGAGAGTCACCTACGAAGACCTCCTCCAGTCGTGGGACGTGCCGCCCCTGCTCTTCGCCGACACGCCGGAGTGGCACGACGCCGTCAACCGATCCTACGCCAACGCCGACGCCAACCCCAACCCGTACGGCGAGGCCGGGCGCCGCTACATGCTCTACCGCAACCTGATGATCGCCCGGGAGATCGTCAATATGGCCGCCGACCACGAGGGGAAGCGGGTGGTGGTCCTGATCGGCGCCGCCCACAAGCCGGACCTGGACCTCTTCCTCGCGACCGTGCCGAACATCGTCGTCCGCCAGGCCTCTGAATGGGACGGGGCGACCGCGGCGGAGGTGGCCGCGGAGGAGCGGCGGGCGGACCACCTGGCCATCCTCTGGTACAACCTGGCCGGCACCCGGCGCATCAAGGACGGGGACGTCGACCTCACACGGATGGACCGGCTGCTCGCCGGCCTCGAGAAGGCGACGCCGCTGGACCCCGAGGTCCGTTTCCTCCGGGCCCGCTGGCACCACGTCAGGGGCGACACGGCCCGGGCGGTGGCGCAGTACGCGGCGCTGGCCTGGGGTCAGACGTGGGAGGACCGGCCCTTCACCTTCCCGGACGTCGGCCTGTACAAGCGGATGATGGACTGGTCCAACGCCTACGCCTCGATGGGCCAGACGGTGGAGTACGGCATCGACAACGTGTTCTCGCCGGTGGGGAACCTGACCGTTCGGCAGCGGGTACTCTATGAACTGGCCACGCAGGAGCACGACCCCGCGGCCCGGGAGCGGGCCCGCCACGAGCTCCTGGCCGAGCCGCTGAACGTCCGGCAGCGCCAGCAGTTGCAGGCGCTGCTGAACCCGCCGGTCGCCGAGCAGCCCTGACGGCCGCTCGGCCCGGGATGCCCCCGCGCCAGGGGCGCCTGCAGGCGGTGACCTGCAGGCGCCCCTGGCGCGGGTAGGGACTGGGCGAACAGGCGCCGAATGTTAAAGGGCACGAACGGTTGGAGGGACATCGACTTGCTGCATCTGCTGGAGAGCTTCTGCGCCGCGGCCGAGACCGGCAGCCTCAACAAGGCCGCCGAGATGCTGCACCTCTCGCAGCCCGCCATCACCCGCCAGATCAAGTCGCTGGAGGCCCAGCTGGGGGCCGTGCTGCTCACACGGACGCCCCGGGGCGTGGAGCTGACGCCCGCGGGACAGGCGGTGCTGCCCCACGCCCGCGCCGCCCTGGCCGCGGTCGCGGCGTGCCGCCACGCGGCCGCCCAGGCCTCCGGCGCCGGCCCGGGCCGGCTGCGCATCGCCGCCGGCATGATCATCACCCTCTACACGCTGCCGCCGGTGATCACCGCCTTCCGCGAGGCCTACCCCGCCATCCCGGTCGACCTGCGGCCGGGGCACAACCGCGAGGTGCTCCACCAGCTCCTGGAGTACGAGGCGGACGTCGCCTTCCTCGCCTCCCGCGTCTCGGCGCCCGGCGTCAAGGCGATCAAGCTCTTCTCCGACCCGATGCTGCTGGTCACCCATCCGGCGGCAGAGCCGCTGGAGCGGCTGCGGGACCTCGCGGGGCGGACGCTGCTGGTCCTCCAGCCGGGCGCGGGCATGCGCCACGAGGTGGAGGAGGCCCTCACGGAGCACGGGGTGTCCTGCCGGCTGGTGGAGCATCCTACCGTGGAGACCATCAAGACCGCCGTGATGCTGCAGATGGGCGTCACCATCCTGCCGGCGTCGGCGGTGCGGGAGGAGGTGCGGGACGGCCGGCTGGCCGCACGGCCCGTCGCCGACTGGCCCGGCTCCGGCCGCACCGTGCACGCCTACGTGCGGGCTGAGGGCGTCCTGCCCGAGCAGGTGCGGACGTTCATCCATATGGTGAAGCAGCACTACCGCGACGGCTGACCGGCTTTGACGGCGGTCAGCCGGTGCGCTATTCTAACGTTTGGTCACGTACATCTTTCGGCTGTTGACATTCGCCGACAGCCTGTGAAAGCAGGTGGATCCATGCGCTCCCCAACGCCGTCTGAAGGATTGCTGGCGGACGAGTACGCCCTCGAGATGATGCGCGCCTACTGGCTGGCCGGGCAGCACCGGCGCCGGGTGGTGAAGGAGGTCTTCTTCCGCAAGGCTCCCTTCGGCGGGCGGCTGGCCCTCGCGGTGGGCATCAACCAGGTCGCCCGGTATCTGGCGGAGCTGAAGCTCTCCGACGAGGACCTGGAGTACATCGCCGGCCTGGGCTTCGAGCCGGAGTTCGTCGAGCACCTGCGGGGCCTGCGGTTCACCGGGACCATGCGCGCCGTGGCCGAGGGCACCTTCGTCTTCCCCGGCGAGCCGATCATCACCCTGGTGGGCCCCATCGAGGAGCTGACCTACGTGGAGGCCCGCATCCTGAACATCGTCAACCCGCAGACCCTGGTGGCGACCAAGGCGTTCCGGGTGGTGGAGGCCGCGGAGGGCGACCCGGTCATCGAGATGGGCCTGCGCCGGGCCCAGGGCGGGGACGCCTCCATCTACCACAGCCGGGCCGCGTACATCGCCGGGGTGGACTCGACCTCCAACCTGGAGGCCGGCCGGCTCTTCGGCATCCCGGCCCGGGGCACCCACGCCCACGCCCTGGTCATGCTGGGCGGCGACGAGAAGGAGGCCTTCCGGCTCTGGGCGCAGTCGCAGGTCAAGCTGGGCCGCCGGCCCACCTTCCTCATCGACACCTACGACACGCTCCGGTCGGGGTTGCCCAACGCCATCGCTGTCGCGCGCGAGATGGGCATCCGCATCGGCGCCGTCCGGCTCGACTCCGGCGACCTGGCCTATCTCTCCAAGGAGTGCCGCCGGATCCTGGACGAGGCCGGCTTCCGGGACGCGAAGATCGTCGCCTCCGGCGACCTGGACGAGTACGTGATCCGGGACCTGAAGCTGCAGAAGGCGCCCATCGACATGTGGGGCGTGGGCACCAACATGGTGGTCGCCGCCGACCAGCCGTCCCTGGGCGGCGTGTACAAGCTCACCGCCGTCGAGGAGAACGGGGCCTGGTCGCCCCGCATCAAGGTGTCGGAAAACCCCGAGAAGGTGACCCACCCGGGCGGGCCCAAGCAGCTCATCCGCTTCCGGAGCAAGGAGACCGGCTACTACCTGGCCGACCTGCTGATGCTGCCGGACGAGCCGCTGCCCGACCCCGCTCAGCCCTTCCTCATCTTCGACCCCGTCCACACGTGGAAGAAGACGCTCCTGCGCAACTTCACCGTGGAGGATCTGCTGCTCACCTACATCCAGGACGGCCGGCAGCTCCTGCCCGATCAGCCGCCCGACAAGGTGACCGCGGCGGCCCGGGAGTGGGTGGCCGTGCAGCGCAAGCGGTTCTACGAGGAGATCCAGCGGCTCACCAACCCCGCCGCCTACAAGGTGGACCTCTCCGAACCCCTGTGGAGACTGAAGATGCAGATGCTGGAGAGCACAGCCAGGCACTGAGCAGCCAAGCCCCCCGCAGCCCGAGCGGCCGCGGGGGGCATCTTTTCTGCGAACTCAACCGGCCCCGGGGCCGAGGATCTGGTACGCCACCCTCACGCTGCGCGCCACCGTGAGCCGCCCGGGCAGCACCGGCATCCCCTCGGCGGCGGTCCGGGCCAGGTAGGGAACGGCCCCCGGCCCGGGTTCCATCGCCGCCTCCCGCACCGGCCCCAGGATCACCCCCAGGGCCCGCGCCAGGACCGCGGCCTGCCGCTGCGCATCCTGCACCGCCTGCGCCAGGGCGACCGCCTCCGCCGGCGCCGTCTCCTGCACCGTGAACTGGACCCCGTCCACCCGGTTGGCCCCGGCCGCCACCGCCAGGTCGATGACCGCTCCCACCCGGGAGAGGTCCCGGAGGGTGACGGCCAGTGTCGCCGACGCTTCGTAACCGGCCGGCCGGTTCTCCCCCTCCTCCCGGGTCCGCTCGTACACCGGGTTGAGCGAAACCTGCTGGGTCTGCAGGTCTGCGGCGGTGAGCCCGGCCTGCATCAGGGCCTGGACCACCCGGTTCAGCGCCACCGCCGTCTGCTCGTAAGCCGCCGAGGCCTGCGCCGCCCGTGACGTGAAGCCCAGCAGGACCCGCGCCGTGTCCGGCGCCGCCTCGGCCTGGCCCACCCCCGTCACCTGCAGCGTCGGCGGACCCGCGGCCCCCGTCGCGACGGCCGGGCCCGGGGGATACCCCACAAACGTGCCCATGCTGCCCTCTCCCCCTTCCCAGGCGTGTCATCGCGATTAGTCTATCGCGCCGCCCGCCCAGGTAGGTCGGCGGCTTTTGTCCGCGTCCGGGGGAGTTACCCCTCCCGCAGGTATTGCCACAGCTGCTTCAGGGTCGGCCGGGTGCCGAAGCTGAGCAGGGCGGCCCGGTAGATGCGGCCGCCGGCCCACCAGAGCACGGCGGTGGTCGCCGCCAGCAGCGCGAGGGAAAGCGCCACCTGGAGGGCCGGCACGTCGGTCATCATCACCCGCAGCAGCATGACGATCGGCGCCCAGATCGGCACGAAGGAGAGCACCGTGGCCAGGGTACCGTTGGGGTCCGTCATCACCGGCGTGAGGAGGAACATCGGCAGCATCATCACGATCAGCACCGGCGAGACCACGGTCTGGCTGTCCTCCATGCGGCTGACGGTCGCCCCGAGGGCCGCCAGCACCGAGGCGTTCATCGCGTAGGCGAGCACGACGAACGCCGCGATGAGCAGCGCGATCCCGGGGGTAAGGCCGCCCAGGGGAACGCCCATCGACCGCACGGTGAGGAGGCTCCCGCCCAGCCAGGCGGCCATCATGGCCGCGTACTGGATGATGCCCAGCAGGCCCAGGCCGAGGATCTTGCCCAGCATCATCTCCCACGGCCGGACGGCGGCGGCCATCACCTCCACCACCCGCGAGACCTTCTCCTCCAGCACGCCCTGGAACACAAACTGGCTGTTCATCATGCTGATCATGTAGACCGACATGATGGCGCCCAGGGCCAGGAACAGCGTGCCCACGAACTGATCGGAGGAGCCTTCCTGGGCCGACTTCAGCTGCAGGGTCTCCAGGGTCAGCGGCTGCAGCACCTCCAGGGCCACCTCCTGGGGAAGCCCCCGCTGGTCGAGCCGGGCGGCCCGGACCAGCTGCGTCAGCGGCTCCGTGACCAGGTAGGAGTCCGTCAGGTCGCCCATGCTGTTGTAGAGGAGCCGGGCGTGCAGGGCGTCGGGGTAAGCGCCCTCGATGATCAACAGGACGGCGTCCTGCGCCCGGGCTTGGGCGATCAGGCTCTGCTCGTCGCCCTCGCCCGGCACGAGCACCACCTCCCGCCCGGACGGCACGGCGGCCACCGCCTCCTGCAGCGGCGGGAGGAGCCGGCCGGTCCTGTCCAGCACGATGACCGACAGCGGATCGGTGGAACCGCCCATCAGCAGCGGAATCGCCGTGGCCGCGAAGACGACGATGACCATGATGAGGGTGGAGAAGATGAAGGCGCCCGACCTGATGCGGCTCAGGAACTCGCGCCGGGTGACCAGCCAGAGGTTACGCATCGGCCCCACCCACTTTCTCGATGTAAATCTCCCGCAGCGAGGGCTCGCCCAGCGAGTACTCGGTCACGGTGCCGGTCTGCAGCGCGCGGGCCAGAAGCCGGTTGGGGTCCAGGCCCTCGGGCACGGCGATCTCGATGGCCCCGCCGGTCGCCGACTGCGTGCGGATGCCGGGGAACTCCCGCAGGAAGCCGTAGTCGCCCGACTCCACCCGGAGCCGTACCGTCTGCCGGCGGGCGGACCGCTTCACCTCCCGCAGGCTGCCGGCCAGCACCACCCGGGAGCGGTGGATGAGCACCACGTCATCGCAGAGGGCCTCCACCTGGTCCATGTTGTGGGACGAGAACAGGATGGTGGTCCCCTCGGCGGCCAGCGTGCGGAAGGCCTGCTCCATGACCAGGGTGTTCATGGGGTCGAGGCCGGTGAACGGCTCGTCCAGGATGCACAGCGCCGGCCGGCTGGCCGCCGCGGCCGCGAACTGCACCTTCTGCTGGTTGCCCTTGGACAGCTGCTCCACCTTGCGCCGGGCGTACTCGCCCAGCTCCAGCCGGTCGATCCACAGGTCCACCTGCCGGGCCGCCTCCGCCTGCGTGAGCCCCTTCAACTGGGTCAGGTAGATCAGCTGCTCCCGCACCTGCATCTTGGGGTAGAGCCCGCGTTCCTCGGGAAGGTAGCCGAAGGATGCGCGCACCGCATCCGTGACCGGCCGGCCCTGCCACCGGATCTCGCCCCGGTCGGGCAGGAAGATGCGCATGATTATCCGCATCGTCGTCGTCTTGCCGGCGCCGTTGGAGCCCAGGAGGCCGCAGACCCGCCCCTCCGGCACGGTGAAGCTGACGCCCTGTACAGCCCTCACCTGGCCGAAAGACTTGTATACGTCCCTTACTTCCAGCGTCACATTACCCCTCCGTCTGGCGCGATTCTCTGGCATCGAAAAGACGCTCTTCGCTCGGAAATTCGTTCACTTTCCGGGGCCGGCCCACCTCCCCAGTGTCTCCCATCGGTGCCCTGCAGAACGCTTGACTTCGGATGCAAGCCATGCTAGATTTGAGTTGCTCGTAAATGCAATTGAAGGGGTGAGGTCGCCGTGACCGACCACGACCGGCTCAGACAGCTGATCCAGTTCCGCTACTCGCCGCTGCTCGACCTGGCGCTTTCCCTCCTGGTCATTCAGAACCGCGAGCGGTTCGGGACCGCCGCCCCGTGGGAGCAGCGGGTGCTGGACCGCCTGCCGCCGGGCCTGCTGGAGCGGCTGCACGGCCACGCCCAGCGCACCGACCTCTTCGCCCTGGCCCTGGAGCTGGAGGAGTCGGCGCCGCTGCCCACGCCCGACGCCCTGCGCGGCCTGGCGGACCGGCAGCCGGAGCTGGGGGCCGACCTGCTGGCGTACTGGGAGGCCATCTCGCCGGAGATCGGCGCCCGGGTGGGGCTGCTCACGGAGTCCATTCAGCGGGAGGCGGCGCTGCTGGCCCAGATCGATCCCGTCTCCTTCATCTCCCGTTTCTCCGACCGGGTGGGGGTGGCCGGGGACGGCGACGCCCTGATCCTCCACTGGGGCAAGGGGATGCGGGTGCCGCTGGGGGACCTCAGCCGCATCCTGTTCGTCCCCTCGGCCTTCAGCCCCCGCCGGCTGATGTTCTACCGGCTGGACCGGACGCAGATCTTCTTCTACAACCCGGAGCACACGACATCCGGCCAGCCGGAGGAGGCCCCGGAGAGCCTGCTGCTGGGCTTCTCCGCGCTGGCGGACCCCACCCGCTTCAAGCTGCTCCGGCTCATCGCCCGGGAGCGGCTCCCGGCCCAGGAGATGGCCAGGCGGCTGGGGCTCAACGAATCCACCGTCTCCCGCCACCTGCGGCTGCTGGTGGAGGCCGGGCTGGTGGGGCGGGCCGGTCAGGAGGGCAAGTTCATCCTGTACGAGCTGAACCCGGAGCGCATCGACCAGCTGGCCGCGCAGGCCAGAGCCTACCTCGGGAGGGATTCCGATGACGGCGTCGACGGTGATCTGGCGTTCGAGAACCGCAGCCGAACCCTGGATGCGTGACCGCAGCCTGACGGATCTGGCCGCCTTCGCCCTCGAGCTCGGCGGCCGCGCCGCGCTGCAGGCGTGGGCCCCTTCCGCCGGACAGGCCGTCTCCCCGGCCGGGACGGGGGTGACGCCGGACAGCGTCGCGTACGTCCACGGCGGGCGGCACGACCTCTGGTGGGAGTTCACCCTGGAGGCCTCCTTCCGGTGGCAGGCCCACCTCTGCCGCCTCCGCCCGGACGTGTACCAGCGCCGGCTTCACAGGCTGACCTGCGCCCTGGGGCTGGAGGGAGTGCTCCAGCGGGAGGTGGCCTCCCTCACCCACGGGACCCGGGCCCTGGCGGACCTCGCGGTGGCTCTGCTTCAGGAGCCCCGGCTCCTGCTCTGGGAGGAGCCGTTCTACTACATGAGCCAGGAGGAGGCGCTGCGCGCCGTTCGCGCGGTGGAGGCGGAGCACCTGGCCGGCATGGCCCTGGTGGCGGTCGCCCGGGAGGCGCCCGGCCTGGCCGATCTGCCCTCTGAGCCCCGGCGGCCGCACCTGCGCCGGCGGTGCCTCGCACAGTGAAAGGGGGTGCCCGCGGATGCGCGCGAAGTCCCGCCTGGCCCTGGCCGCGCTGGCAGCGGCCCTGGCGATCGGGATCCTGGGCGACCTGTTGATCCTGCACGCGCCCGGCATGGGCCTGGGCGCCTCCCTCTGGGTGGTCGCGCTCGCCGCGGCCACCGTGGCCCTGGCCGGCCGAGCCGCGCCCGACGGGGCCCTCGCACGGTCGCCGGCGCCTCCGGGGCCCGGCACCGGAGGCGGCGACGGTGCATCGCCGGGCGGTCAACTGCGGGGCGAGGGGCGCTGGCTTCTGGCCGGCGCGGTGCTGTTCGCTGCCTGCCTGGCCTGGCGGGCCTCACCGGTCCTCCAGTTCCTCGACATCCTCGCCATCGGCCTCTGCCTCGGGCTGGCCGCCCTCACCCTGCGGGGCGGGGTCCTCAGCCGGGCCGGCGTGCTGACCTACCCCCTGGGGCTCGCCCTCTCCGCCACCCTCCACGCGGCCGGACCGTTCATCCTGCTGTTCGCCGACGTGGAGTGGAAGGAGCTTTCCGGGGGCCGCGGGTCCCGGACCGCCGCGGCGGCGCTGCGCGGGCTGGTCATCGCCGTCCCCCTGGTGCTGCTCTTCGGCACCCTGCTCGCGGCCGCCGATGCGGTGTTCGCGGAACTCGTGCGACGGGCCTTCGTCTGGAACCCCGGCGACTGGGCCGACCACCTTTTTGGCACCTTCTTCTTCGCGTTCCTCGCGGCCGGCTTCCTGCGCACGGTGCTGCTCCGCGAGGCCGACGGGCTGCCGCAGCTGGGCGGCGTCAGCGCCGGCGGGTTCGCCCTCGGCCCGATCGAGACCGGTGTCGTGCTCGGCCTGCTCGACCTGCTCTTCCTGGCCTTCGTGCTGGTGCAGGTGCGGTACCTCTTCGGCGGGTCGGACCTGGTCATGGCAACGGCCGACCTCACGTACGCCGAGTACGCCCGCAGCGGCTTTTTCGAGCTGCTCCAGGTCACGGCCCTGGTGCTGCCTGTCATGCTGGCCCTGCACTGGGCCCTGCCGGAATCTGACGGCGCCGCGCACCGGCTGTACCGGCGGCTGGGCATCCCGCTGGTCGCCCTGCTCTTCGTCGTCATGGCCTCGGCCCTGCAGCGGATGTGGCTGTACGTGCTGGAATACGGCCTGACGGAGCTCCGGCTATACAGCACCGCCTTCATGGCGTGGCTGGCCTTCCTCTTCGTCTGGTTCCTCGCCACGGTGATGCGAGGGGCGCGCGAGCGCTTCGCCGCAGGCGCCCTGGCCGGCGGCCTCGCCGTGCTGCTGCTCCTGCACGGGTTGAACCCCGACGCGCTGATCGCCCGCACCAACGTCGCCCGGGCCGGGACGACCGGCCGTTTCGACGTGGAGTACGCCGCCTCGCTGGGGGCCGACGGACTGCCGGAGCTGGCGGCGGCCCTGGAGCGATTGCCCGGGCCGGAACGGAGCGAACTGGCCGATCGGCTGCGGTCGCGCGTCCAGCACGTGCGGCCCGCCGACTGGCGGGCCTGGAACTGGGGGCGGGCCCGCGCCCTGCAGGCGCTGTCAAGCCTTCCGGCGGAATAGGAGAGACTAAGGGGGCGCAAACGGCGCCCCTTTCCTTTCGTTTCCTGACGGCGAACCTGCCGTTCCGGACCGAGACTCTACAGGTAAAGAACCGCGAACCGGAAGAACGTCACGCCACCCTCTTTCCTGCGCTGCGCCGCAGGCTCCGGAACCGAGGAGGCAGTAAGGATGGAACGCGCGGACTGGCACACCCTGGCGCCTGACGAAGTGATCCGGCGGCTGAGCGTCTCCCCCGGGCGGGGGCTGACGTCGGCCGAGGCTGCGGAGAGGCTGGCCCGCCACGGACCGAACCAGCTGGCCGAAGAGAAACGGCGCAGCATGCTGACGGTGTTCATCGACCAGTTCCGGGATCCCATGGTCATCATCCTCCTGGTGGCCGCCCTGGTCTCGCTGGCCCTGAAGGAGTTCCTGGACGGCGGCGCCATCCTCGCGATCGTCCTCCTGAACGCGGTGCTCGGACTGGTACAGGAGTTCAAGGCGGACCAGGCCCTCGAGGCCCTGAAGCAGCTGAGCGCGCCGCACTGCAAGGTGCGGCGGGACGGCCAGGTCGTGGAGATCGACACCCGCGAGCTGGTGCCGGGCGACATCGTGGTGCTGGAAGCCGGCGACCCGGTGCCCGCCGACCTGCGGCTGCTCCGGGCCGTGATGCTGCAGATCGATGAGTCGCTGCTCACGGGCGAGTCCGTGCCCGTGGACAAGGACGCGGCGCGGACCCTGGAGGAGAACGCCCCGCTGGCCGACCGGGTCAACATGGCGTTCATGTCCACCGCGGTCACGTACGGCCACGGCGAGGGCGTGGTCGTCGCCACCGGCATGGAGACCGAGGTCGGCCGCATCGCCGGCAAGCTGCAGGAAGAGAACGAGGAGGCCACGCCGCTGCAGAAGCGGCTCTCCGAGTTCGCCCGGGTGCTCGGCGCGGCGATGCTGGTGATCGTGGTCCTGCTGGGCGCCCTGGGGCTGTGGCGGGGGATGGACTGGCTTGAGGTGCTGATGGTCGCCGTGTCGCTGGCGGTGGCCACCATCCCGGAAGGGCTGCCCGCGGTGACCACCATCGTGCTGGCCCTGGGCATGCAGCGCATGGCCCGGCGCAACGCGGTGGTGCGGCGGCTGTCCGCGGTGGAGACCCTGGGCTCGGCCACCTTCATCTGCTCCGACAAGACCGGCACCCTGACGCAGAACCGCATGACCGTCACCCGCCTCTGGCTCCCGGACGAGTGGGCGGACCCGGCAGGGCCACACCCGTTCGAAAGCCGCGCCGGCCTGCTCCTCGCGGCCGGGGCCCTGTGCAGCGACGCCAGCCTCTCCGGCGAGGACGGCGAGTATCGCTCCGTCGGCGACCCCACCGAAACCGCGCTGGTGCTGGGTGCGGCCCGGGCCGGGCTGGACAAGCGGGAGCTGGAGGCCCGCCACCCCCGGGTGGCGGAGGTGCCCTTCTCCTCCTCCCGCAAGCGCATGACCACCTTCCACGGGCTGGGCGACCCTGAGGAGGGCTACACCGGCATCGTCAAGGGCGGGCCGGACGTGGTGCTCGCCCGCTGCACCCGCATCCGCACCGCCGGCGGCGCCGAGCCCCTCACCCCGGAGCGCCGCCGGGCCGTGGAGGAGGCCAACCGGGAGATGGCTGAGCAGGGGATCCGGGTTCTGGCGGTGGCGTTCACCGCGCCGCAGACCCGGCTCCCGGAAGATCCGGCCGCGCTGGAACAGGACCTGGAGCTGATCGGCCTCATCGGCATGACCGACCCCGCCCGGCCCGAGAGCGCCGCCGCGGTGCAGAAGGCCCAGGAGGCGGGCATCCGTACGATGATGATCACCGGCGATCACGCCACCACCGCCCTGGCCATCGCCCGGCAGGTGAACATCGCCGGGGCCGACAGCCGGGTCATCAGCGGCCCCGAGCTGGAGCAGATGGACGACGCCGCCCTGGAGGAGGCGGTGCGCACCGTGCCCGTGTACGCCCGGGTCTCGCCCGAGCACAAGCTGCGCATCGTCGAAGCGCTCAGGCGCCAGGGGCACGTGGTGGCCATGACCGGTGACGGCGTGAACGACGCGCCGGCGCTGAAGCGGGCCGACATCGGCATCGCGATGGGCGTGGTGGGCACCGGCGTCGCCCGCGGGGCGGCGGACATGGTGCTGATGGACGACAACTTCGCGACCATCGTCGCCGCCGTGGAAGAGGGGCGCACCATCTACGCCAACATCCAGAAGGCCACCTTCTTCCTCCTCTCCGCCAACCTGGGCGAGCTGCTGATCATGACCGTGGCCATGCTGGCCGGCTGGCCGGTACCGCTGCAGCCCATTCACCTGCTCTGGATCAACCTGGTCACCGACTCGCTGCCGGCCATCGCCCTGGGCGTGGAGCCGGCGGAGCCCGGCATCATGCGGCAGAAGCCGCGCAACCCCCGGGAGCCGGTGCTGCCGTCCCGGCTGATCGCCATGATGGGCATCCAGTCGGTCTTCCGCACCCTTGCGGTGCTGGCCGCGCTCTGGCTGGGCATGCGGGCCGGATCCGCCGACCCGGCGGCGACGGGCTCCACCTACGCCTTCGCCACCCTGGCCATCGGCGAGCTGTGGTGGGCCCACAGCTGCCGCAGCCTGAGCCAGCCTCCCTGGCGGATCGGCTTCTTCCGGAACCGGGTGGCCTGGGTCGCCACGGCCGTCGGCCTGCTGCTCATGGTGGGGGTCATGGCGGTCCCCTTCCTGCAGCCGCTCTTCAAGGTGACGCCCATCGGGCTTCAGGGCTGGATCACCGTGCTGCTCCTCTCCCTGATCCCGACGGTGGCGATGGAGCCGGTGAAGGCGATCTTCGCCCGCCGGCAGAGGGGGTAAGACGCAACCCCGGGTCCGTTGCCAGGCCCGGGGTTTTGTCGTGAGAAACGCGGACCACCCGACGTAGTACCGGGTGAAAGGTGGCCCGTATGCCCCGCAGTACCGCACCGCCGGAGGAGGGTACCGATGCCGCACTGGGATGATCGACACATACACCGGCAACTGCTCGCCCGGGATCCCGCCGGGCTGGAGGCGCTGGCCGACAGGCTCGCGCACAAACTCTACCGGCTGGCGCAGATGATCCTCGGCGGGCTGGGGAATGAGCAGGACGCGGAAGAGGTGGTCAGCGACGCCCTTGCCGCGGCCTGGGAACGGGCCGGGACCTTCGACCCGCAGCGCTCGTCCCTGGAGAGCTGGGTCCTGATGCTCGCCAAGTACGCGGCGCTGGACCGGCGGCGGCACCTGCGCCGGCGCATGCTCGGGGCCGACGGCGAAGCGAAGATTATCCCCCTCAGCGCCGCGCCGGAACCTGTCGCCCCGTCCAGCGACGCGGCGGCGCTGGCCGGAGAGGAGCAGGCCAGGGTCCACGCCGCCCTGCGCCGCCTGCCTCCGGCGGAACGGGAGCTGCTGATCCGGCGCTACTTCCTGGAGGAACCCCTGACCGACATGGCCCGAGACCTGGGGCTGACCCGCGGCGCCCTGGACACGCGCCTCTGGCGGGCCAGGCAGAACCTCAGGCGGCTGCTCAGCGACGAAAGCGAGGTGCGCACCCATGACCGATAGCCGGCTGACCCCGGAGGAGCAGGCATTCCTGGCGGAGACCGGCCTGCGGCCGGACGACCTCGCCCCCCTGGTGGCCGACGCCCCGCCGCTGCCGGCGGACGCCCTGGACCGCATCCGCCGCCGGGCGCGGGAGAAGGCGGGAATCGACGGCGGTTCAGGCTTGCCTGCGGCGGTCCCCGTCCCGGAAGCCGGCGCAGCCCCCGCCAGGGCTTTCCGCCGCCGGACCGGCCGCTGGCTGGCGGCCGCAGCAGCCGCCCTGCTGCTGACGGCGGCCACGGCGGCGCTGGCCTACCCTGAACAGGCGGTGGCCGCCATCGAGCGGCTGGTGCGGCTCGTACCCGGCATCGGGCTGACGGAGACCGACGGCGAGACGTGGGTCCTGCCCGAGCCGGTGACGGTGGAGCGGGACGGCGTGCGGGTGACGGTGGAGGGCTTCGTCAGCGACCCGGAAGGCGCCCGGCTGCAACTCCGGGTCCGGTGGCCCCCGCCGGCGGAGCCTGTGAAGGCGGTGACCGACCGCGCCGCCGATCCGCCTGAGCTGCGACTTCCCGACGGAACCGCCGTGCAGAGGCGCACCGGATACCTGGCCGGCGGGTCGACGGTCATGGTCGGCAGCTATGACTACGGCGCCCTGCCCGCAGGGACCCGCGCGGTGGTGGTGGTCCTGCCGTACCTGGCCGGAACGTCCGGACCGGTAGAGGTCCCCCTGACCCTGGTGAACGCGGCGGAAGCCGGGCTGGCCGAGGGCCGCCCCGGCGATTGGTCCGAGGAGAACCGCGGGATCCAGGTGGGCGTCTCCCACTGGGCGGCCGCGGACGACCGGATCGTGCTCTCGCTGGACGCCCGGCTGCCCGACGGCACCACAGTGACCGGGTACCGGCAGTGGGTCAGCCCGGGCCGCTGGGTGGAGCCGCAGCTCACCGACGACCGCGGGCGCACCTATCCGCTGAGCGACTTCGAGTCCCAGCTCTCGGTCACCCAGGGGCGGGCGGTGTTCTGGGGTCCGCTGGCGCCGGACGCGACCCGGCTGACGTTCACGGTGCCGTACCTGCAGCTCACCGATTACGACGCCGAGGCCCGGCTGACCGTCCCCCTTGACCAGCTGCCCGAAGGACAGCCGCTCCGTCTGGACCAGGAGCTTCAACTGGGCCGGGTGCGCTTCACCGTCAGGACGGTGACCCGCCTGGACGAGGACACCTTCCGTTTCAGCCTGGACCTGGGGACGGAGGAGGACGGCGTGCTGCTGGAGACCGTGTCGGTCCGCCCGCCCATCCTGGGCAACGGGCCGACGGGGTGGAGCGCCGAGGGCAACGCGGACACCGGGCAGATGGTCCTGGACGTCGACTACCGGAGGCCGCCGTCGCGCACCCTGCAGATCGTCTTCAGCTGGCCGAGGTACCGGGTGCGGGGCGACTGGCAGGTGGAGCTGCCAGTGCCCGGAGAGCGGTCTCGAGACGAGTAGCGCAGCAGGGTGCCGCCTTCCGGCGGCACCCTGCATCGTTTACTCTTCCACGATCAGCCAGCCCTTCACCCCGTACTTCTGGGGATCGCCGATCGGGTACCGGCCGGGGACCGTGGGCGTAAACTCCACGACGGCCGTGCGGCCCGGCGGCACGTACACCTCCACGTCTGCATGGCCGCCGTGCATGTGAAGCGCCGGGTCAAACCGCACCATCTTCAGGAACCGGTGCGGCACCTCGTGGATGATAAAGTTGTGGATCAGGTCCGGGTTCTCGTTGGTCAGCGCCACCCGCACCTGCTGCCCGGCCTTCACCGTGAGCTCCACCGGCAGCTCCAGCCCCCGGATGGTGAGGTCGTAGCGCACCGTGTTGAAGGGCTGCGTGTAGAAGAACGCCAGCCAGATGGCAAAGCCCATCACCACCGCCGCGGCGGCCTTGACCAGCGCGTCGCCGCGGATGCCGCCCCGGCTGCGGGGATCGTAGCGCTTCAGGAGCAGCGAGTTGGAGACCACCGAGACCGACGAGAAGGCCATGGCCCCGCCGGCGATCATCGGGTTCAGCAGGCCGAAGGCCGCCATGGGGATGCCGATCACGTTGTAGATGAACGCCCAGAACAGGTTCTCCTTGATGGTCCGCATCGTCTGCCGGCTGAGCCGCAGGGCCTGCGCGATGCCCTTCAGGTCGCCGTTCATGAGCGTGACGGAGCCCGTCTCGATGGCCACATCGGTGCCCGTGCCGATGGCGATCCCCAGATCGGCCGTGGCCAGCGCCGGCGCGTCGTTGATGCCGTCGCCCACCATGGCGACGACCTTCCGGCCGCCCTCCTTCAGCTCCTCCACGGCCTGGGCCTTGTCCCCGGGCAGCACCTCGGCCAGGACCCGGTCCACGCCCACCTGCCGGCCGATGGCCTCCGCCGTGCGCCGGTTGTCGCCGGTGATCATCACGACCTCCAGCCCCAGCGCGTGCAGCTCCGCGATGGCCTCCCGGGACGTGGGCTTCACCGTATCGGCCACGGCGAGCATCCCGGCCAGGGCGCCGTCCACCGCCGCGAGCATGGCGGTCTTGCCCGCCGCCTCCAGCTCCGCCATCCGCGCCTCCGCCGGGGCGGTGTCGATCCCCCGCGCGGCCATCAGCCGCCGGGTGCCCACCAGCACCTCCCGCCCGGCCACCCGCGCCTCCAGGCCGGCGCCGGGGATGGCTTCGAAGGACTCCACCTCCGGCAGGGCGATGTCCCGCTCCTTGGCCCCCACCACGATCGCCTGGCCCAGCGGGTGCTCCGACCGGGACTCCGCCGCGGCCACCAGGGCCAGCAGCTCGTCCGCCCCCGGGGCGCCCGCGCCCAGCGGGATGACGTCGGTGAGCTCGGGCCGGCCCCACGTGATGGTCCCCGTCTTGTCCAGCACCACCACATCCACCTTGTGGGCCCGCTCCAGGTGCTCGCCGCCCTTGAAGAGGATGCCCGCCTCCGCCCCCTTGCCGGTGCCCACCATCACCGCGGTGGGGGTGGCCAGGCCGAGGGCGCACGGGCAGGCGATGACCAGCACCGAGATGGCGGCGTGCAGGGCCGCGTTCCAGTCGCCGGCGATCAGCCCCCAGGCCAGCAGGGTGACGGCGGCGATGCCGACCACCGCGGGGACGAAAATGCCCGAGATCCGGTCCGCCAGCTTCTGGATCGGCGCCTTGGAACCCTGGGCCTCCTCCACCATGCGAACGATCTGGGCCAGGGCGGTGTCCTTGCCCACCCGGGTCGCCCGCAGGGTGATGGCGCCGTTCTTGTTGAGGGTGGCGCCGGTGACGGCGTCGCCGGGCCCCTTGTCCACCGGGATCGGCTCGCCGGTCAGCATCGACTCGTCCACGGCCGACGTGCCGGACAGGACCACCCCGTCCACCGGGATCTTCTCCCCCGGCCGGACGACGATGACGTCGCCCACCACCACGTCCTCGATGGGCACGTCCCGCTCCACGCCGTCCCGCACCACCCTGGCGGTCTTGGCCTGGAGCGACAGCAGCTTGCGGATCGCCTCGGAGGTCCGGCCCTTGGCGATGGCCTCCAGGGTCTTCCCCAGCAGGATCAGGGTGAGGATGGTCGCGCTGGACTCGTAGTAGTTCTCGCCGCCCAGGAAGAAGGAGAGCGCGACGGAGTACAGGTAGGCCGCCGTGGTGCCCAGGGCGACCAGCACGTCCATGTTGGCGGAGCCGTGGCGCAGGTTCAGCCAGGCGCCGCGGTAGAACCGCCAGCCGACGACCACCTGGATGATCGTCGCCAGGGCGAACTGGAACCACCGGTTCATCAGCACCGGGTGGTGGATCCGCATCGGCATCAGGATCATGTTGGCCACGAACAGCGGCAGGGTCAGCGCCGCGGAGAAGGCCAGCAGGGCGACCTGCCGGCGCATCTCCTGCCTCCGCCGCTCCCGGTCGGCGTCCGCCGCGTCGGCGGCCAGCCTGGCGCCGTAGCCCAGGTCCCGGATCAGCCCGATCAGGTCCTCAGCCCGCACCCCCACCGCCTCAACGGTCGCCTTCTCCGTGCTCAGGTTGACGCTGGCGCTGAGCACGCCCGGCACCCGGGAGAGCTTCCGCTCGATCTTGCTGGAGCACGCCGCACAGGTCATGCCCGCGATATCGAAAGTGAACTTGTCCTTGACGACCCCGTAGCCCAGGTCGGTCACCAGGTCGAAGAGCTTCTGGGGGGTAACCGCGGAAGGGTCGTAGTAGACCGTGGCCTTCTCCGTGGTCAGGTTGACGCTGGCCTCCTGCACCCCTTCCGCCTTCGCCAGCCGCCGCTGGATGCGGGCGGAGCAGGCCGCACAGGTCATGCCCGTCACGCTGAACTCCAGCCTGGCGCCGGTCCGGGCCTCCGCGCTCCCGGACAGGTGGATGGCATCGCTCATGATCGTGTCCTCCAGATGCGTGAGCTCGAGCGAACCCCGCAGGATTGCCGCTCGGTACCCATACGGGGTATGGGTTCTTGTCTCTATCGTAGCCTTCAACCGGTCATCGCGTCAAGGGTGCACGTTTGCATCTGGCCGGGCGGCGGCGTGGACGTCGTCCGCCTGCGGGTCCTCGGGCGTCATGCGCATGAGGTACTCCGGCGCAGGCTCCCCCGGGACGTCGGCGCGCTTCCAGAAGCGGAACCCCGCCTTCTCGTAGGCCCGGATCGCGGCCAGGTTGCCCTCCTCCGGGCCGATGACGCATGACCGCGCCCCGAACGAACCGAAGACCACCTGCCGCATGAAGGCGCGGATGGCCGCCGGTCCCAGCCCCCGGCCGACGAACTCCGGCTCGCCGATGATGACGTCGACGCCGGCAGTATCGTCGTCCACGCCGATGTGGCGGGCGTAATCGGGCCAGTGATTGATCCGGTAGGTCTGGATATACCCTATGGGGGTATTCCCGTACAGGATCAGGTACGGCTCGGTGGGCTTCTCCCGGCGGATGTAGGGGCCGAACTCCTGCTCCACCTGTGCCCGGGTGCGTCCGCCGGGGCTGTACCAGCGCATGACGTGGGGCGTGTTGAGCCAGCGGTGCATCCGATCCAGATCGTCCTCCGTCAGGCGGCGAAAGCGGATCTCCTGCTGCACAGTCTGCCTCCTCCTCTCATGCGTATCCCGATTGGGCGAACCAGCAGGGAGCGGCGTCTTGTTGTCGAAGTATTTAAAAGAATACGTGTTTGTGGAGGAGTGGCTTGATGAAGGCGTTGCGAGCGGTCTCGCTGGCCAACACGGCGGTGATGCTCCTGGCTGTGCTCTGGGGCGCATGGGTGACGTCCAGTGACTCCGGCGACGGCTGCGGGGCCTCCTGGCCGCTGTGCAAGGGAACGTTCATGCCCGATTGGGACTACGCGGCCATCGTGGAGTTCGGCCACCGGGTGGTCTCCGCCCTGGCCGGGCTGCTCTCGGTCGCGGTGCTGGTCTGGGTTGCGCGCGTGCGGCCCTCCGAGACCCGCCTGAAGCGGCTCGCTTTCGGAACCTTCTTTTTCGTCGTGCTGCAGGGCGGCCTGGGTGCGGCGGCCGTGCTCCGGCCCCAGCCCGACCTGGTGATGGCCCTCCACTTCGGCTTCTCCCTGCTCTGCTTCACCTTTGCCCTGCTGGTGACCGTCGCGCTGGGGCAGGGTGAGCGCGCCGCGTTCCAGCGCCCCGACGTCTCCGCCCAGCCGGTGGCTCCGGGGCTGCGCACCCAGATCTGGGGCCTGGCCGTCTACACCTACCTCGTGGTCTACCTCGGGGCCTACGTCCGCCACCTCGGGGCCTCCATGGCCTGCACGGGCTGGCCGCTGTGCAACGGCGAGCTGATCCCGCCGCTCTACGGGCCCGTGGGCGCCAACTTCGCCCACCGGCTCGGCGCCGCCCTGGCCGTCGTCCTGGTCCTGCGCCTCTGGTGGACGGCCCGCCGGCTCACCGAACGGGACGACCTGCGGCGGGGCGCGGCCTGGGCGCTGGCGCTCATGGCGGCCCAAGTGGCCAGCGGCGCGCTGTTCCCGCTGGGCTACCTGAATCTCCTGACGCAGCTCCTGCACACGGGGCTGATCACCGGCTTCTGGGGCGTGCTCAGCTACCTCTGCTACCTCACGCTCCCGGTCGGGCGGGAGACCGTCGCCGTGAGCGCGTGAGCGGCCGGTCAGTCTTCCCGGTCAGGACGGATCGAAGCGGCGTCCAAGGCGCCTGTGCGCCGGACGCCGCTTCGGTTTTCCCGGACCGGCCGGGCCGCTGACTGATCCGGCATCGTCCCCGGGTACGACCCGCCCGGCCCGTGCGGCCGATCCCCGCCTTTCCCGCAAGGCCGACTGGCGACATTCCCCAGTGGCCGCCTCAGAAATGCCCTCGAAGCCGATTTCGCCGCTTTCCATCCGGGGTATGCTGAGACCGTAAGCAGACGGTGGGAATCGAGAGGAGGACGTGAGCATGATGGAGATTCTGGTCGTCCTGGGCCTGCTGAGCATCGTCCTGTTCGCCCCGACCTCGCCGGAGATCCGCCGGCGCGAGCTGCAGTACGGCTTCGGCGTCCTCACCCCCGAAGCCGTTGCCCGCCCCCGGTAAGCCGACCCTCCCATACCGGCACCGGCCCGAGGGCCGGGTTCGGCGACGGGCCGCAAGCCCACGGAGGCCCCCGGAAGGAGGAGTGCATGATGGCAGAAATCCTGATTCTCCTGGGCCTGCTGAGCATCGTCCTGCTCCGGCCGACCTCGGTGGAAATCCGGCGGCGCGAGCTGCAGCACGGCTACGACGTCTTCGGCTCTGCCCTCCTGGCCGCGCCCGGTAACCCGGGCCGGGAACCCTCGGAACCCCACCGCAGGCCCGCGGGGACGGCGGGACCCTCGGCCGCCTGAAGAAGCAAGAGCCATCGAGGCCCGAAGAAGCGGCACTTCTTCGCCTCGATGGCTTCGTCGTCACAGGATCGCCTTCAGGAACGCCGCCGTGCGGGGATGCTGGGGATGGCTGAAGATCTGCTTCGGCTCCCCCTGCTCCACCACCTGGCCCTCGTCCATGAAGATCACCCGGTCGCAGACCTCCCGGGCGAAGCCCATCTCGTGGGTGACCACCAGCATGGTCATGCCCTCCAGGGCCAGCTGCTTCATCACCTCCAGCACCTCCTTGACCATCTCCGGGTCCAGGGCGGAGGTGGGCTCGTCGAAGAGCATCACCTCGGGGTTCATGGCCAGGGCCCGGGCGATGGCCACCCGCTGCTTCTGCCCGCCGGAGAGGCTGTCCGGGTAGGCGTGGGCCTTGTCCCGCAGCCCCACCCGGCCGAGCAGCTCCAGGGCCCTCTCCTCGGCGTCCTTGGCGGACAGGCGGCCGGTCAGCACCGGCGCCAGCGTCACGTTCCGGAGCACCGTCATGTGCGGGAAGAGGTTGAAGTGCTGAAAGACCATCCCCACCCGCTGCCGCAGCCGGTTGACGTCGAAGCCGGGCGCCGTGATCTCCTGCCCGTCCACTGCGATGGAGCCGGCGGTCGGCTGCTCCAGCAGGTTCACGCACCGCAGCAGGGTCGACTTGCCGGAGCCGGAGGGGCCGATCAGCGCCACCACCTCGCCCCGGGCCACGTCCAGGTCGATGCCCCGCAAGACCTCCAGCCTGCCGAAGGACTTGCGCAGGTTACGAACGCGAATCACTCTTGCCCAGCCTCCTCTCCAACAGCCGGACCAGCTGCGAGGTGATGCCGGTCAGCACCAGGTAGTATACGGCCGCCACCAGCAGCGCCTGGAACATGGCAAAGTGCGCGGTGCCCACCGTCTTCGTCTTGAACATGATGTCGGCCACGCCCAGGACCGAGATCACCGACGACTCCTTGATGAGCGATGCGAACTCGTTGGCCAGGGGCGGCAGGGCGCGGCGGAAGGCCTGGGGCAGGATGATGTGGCGCATCGTCTGCGCAAAGGTCAGCCCCAGGGACCGGCCGGCCTCCATCTGGCCACGGTCGATGGACTCGATCGCGCCGCGGAAGATCTCTGCCACGTAGGCGCCGCTGTTGAGCGACAGCGCGATGGTGCCCGCGGTCATGGCGGGCAGGTCGATGCCGAACAGGAAGAACGGCCCGTAGTACATGAGGTACAGCTGCACCAGGAACGGCGTGCCGCGCACGACCTCCACGTACAGCGTGGCCAGGCCGTAGAGCGCCCACAGGATCAGGTTGGACGGCTTCCGGCTGCGCAGCAGCCCTGCAACCAGGCCGATGAGGGTACCGAAGAGGATGCCCAGGGCCGAGATCTGGAGGGTGATCTTGACCCCCTCAAAGATGATCGGAACGAACGTGGGTATGACGTCCCAGCGCATCGCGGATCTCCCTTCAAAAAGCCCCCAGACCGCCGTTCCCCTGGCGGCCTGGGGGCCCCGTTCGTCTTCGGAGCGGCTGCTACTCCTCGGCCTTGACCTCGGGCGGCGGCGCCACCTCGTACTTCTCAATCAGCTGATCGATGGTGCCGTCCTCCTTCAGCTTGGCAAGGATCGCATTGACGGCCTCACGGAGTTCATCGTCGTCCTGGCGGAAGGCCACGGCGTTCTCTTCCTTGGTCAGCTCGAACGCGACCGTCAGCTCCGGCCGGGTGGCGGCGTAGTTCTTCACCACGGCATAGTCGCCGACGACGGCCTGCACGCGGCCGGCCACCAGGTCCAGCACCGCGGCCTCGAAGAGCTCGTAGGACCGGACCTCGGCCCCCTCGACCTCCTTCGCGGCGATCTCGCCGGTGGTGCCCAGCTGCACGCCGATGGTCTTCCCGATCAGGTCCTCCGCAGACTGGATGGTTCCCTCAGCGGCCTTGGGGATCAGCACCGACTGAGCCGTCATCCAGTAAGGTTCGGAGAAGTCCACCGACTCCAGCCGCTCGGGCGTGATCGTCATGGCGGAGATCACCATGTCCGCCTTGCCGGCCGCCAGGTCAAGCAGCAGGGTGTCGAAAATGCCCTCGGTGATCTCCAGCTTCACGCCCAGCTCGTTGGCGATCGCTTCGGCCAGCTCCATCTCCCAGCCGACGATCTTATCCTTTCCGTCGATGATCGCGTGATACTCAAAGGGCGGGTAATCCGCGCTGGTGGCCACGACGATCTTCCCGGCCTGCTTGATCTGCTCCAGGCGGCTCACCGGGGCCTCGGCCTGCTGGTCGCTCTGCGAAGGCGGGTTCTGCTGGGCGCCGCCCGACGGCGTGCCGCCGCCCTGCACGCCGCCGCACGCGGCCAGCAGCAGGCTCAGGGCGAGGCCCAGGGCAAGGGTCCGGGTCTTTTTCATCATCATCTACTCCTTGTCGGCTTGTCGTCCCTCGAGAAGTAACGACTGAGAATATACACCCCGCCGAATAAATATTCAAGGGCAAAACCCGATCACGCACAGTTCCGAATTGCGCACGTTCCCGGCAAAAAGGGTGCAGGGGGCGAGACCTGGTCTCGCCCCCTGCATGTGCGACGGAGGGTCACCACTCCCCCGTCTGATGGAACCGTGCTGGTTCGGGGGGCCACCACTCCCCCTCCCAGCGCCGGCCGGGTCACCACTCCGGCCGGGGTGGTGGTCGCTCCGGCTGACCGCACCGCTACAGCCAGCCCTGCACGACCACAGGTCGCCGATACCTGGCGACTACCAGAGATTATACCATGTACACTTGCACAGCGCGAGCGTCATTTTTCGCTATGTATTCTTTCACGCCGGTCCCAAGGCAGGATAGGGATGGATAGGCGCGCGCCGCTTCAATAAACTGAATAAATCGCGCCGATAGATACTTCCCTTTGGACAGCGGCCTCCCCGTCCGGGTAACCTGATCACAGAAAGGGGTGTCAATTCGATGAACCGACTGCGCGTCTGCGCCTGGTGCGGCTCGGCGATCGCCGAGGAGCAGGAGGAGCACCGCAACCTCTGCCCGGAGTGCAGCCAGGTCGACGAGTTGGAGGCCGCCACGCCGCTGTATCCCGTCGGTGAACGACAGCCCTTCCAGGACTGAATGCAACCGTCGTGCACGCCAGGGCCCCCGCCGGCGCCGATGCGCCGCGGGGGCCTTCTGCGCGCCTCACGGCTACAGCTCGCTGATGCGCACCGATTCGATCCGGATCTCCTCCAGAGGCCGGGACATCTCCCCGTTGAAGGCCGGGCCGACCGGCACCGAGGCCAGCGCCTCCACCACATCCATCCCCTCCACCACACGGCCGAACTGGGTGTAATGCGGGAAGTGGTTCAGGCCGGCCGCCTGCGGACCGGAGCAGATGAAGAACTGGCTGCCGTTGGTGTTGGGGCCGGCGTTGGCCATCGCGACGATGCCCGGCTCATAGGGGTGCTTGGGCGGCAGCTCATCGGGAAACCGGTAGCCCGGGCCACCCCGGCCGGTGCCCGTCGGATCGCCGGTCTGGATCATGAAGGGCTTGATGACCCGGTGAAACTTCACCCCGTCGTAATACCCCTGGCGCGCCAGGAAGACGAAGTTGTTGACGGCGAGCGGGGCCTCGTCCGCGAACAGGTCGATGACGATCTCACCCTTAGTGGTTCTCAGGGTCGCCCGGTACCGCTTGGACGGGTCGATTTCCATCGGGGGCGGGGAGCTCCACTGCCTGGTCAAGGGAATCCTCCTTCTGCTGGATGCGGATATGTTGCGCAGGAATCGCCAGCGCGATGCCGTTTTCCCGGAAGGCCTTCAGGATCTGCATGTTCAGCTCATCGGTCACCCGGAACCGGTTGGTGTACGAGTCGACCCAGCAGCTGAAGAAGAGGTCCAGGGAGTAGGTGTTGAAGGCGGAGAGCCATACCCCGGGGACCGGGTCCTTCAGCACCTCGGGATGGCTCTGGAGCACGTCCAGCAGCACCTTCTTCGCCTTCTCCACATCGGTGTCGTAGGTCACCCGGATGGTCTGCCGGATCGCGGCCTGGGGCGAGGGCAGCGCGTAGTTGATCACCCGGGTGTTGGCCATGTCCTTGTTGGGCACCACGAGGGCGGTGCCGTCAAACTGCCGGATGCGGGTGGTGCGCAGCCCGATCTCCACCACCACGCCCACCTTGCCGTCGGTCAGCTCGATCCAGTCGCCCACCCGGAACGGCCGGTCGATGAGGATGGCCAGCCCGCCCAGCATGTTGGAGAGCGTGTCCTGGGACGCGAGGGCGATCGCCGCGGAGGCGACGCCGGCCGTGGCGATCAGGGCGGACACCGAGATCCCGAACAGCTCCAGCACGATGGACAGCGCGAAAAAGCCGACCACCGCGGACACGCCCTTCTTGATCATCGGCATGAGCTCCCGGTCCCACGTGCCGTCGGTCCGGCCGGCCAGCTCGTGCAGATACCAGTCCAGCGCGGCGTTGATCAGGGCGTTGACCAGGACGGTGACCGCGATCACCACCACCGCCTCGGCCAGGTTGCCGGCCACGGTGAACTGGGTCGCATACCGTCCCCCGGCCTGGAAGGAGGGGATGGCGCTGCCTAGCGACATCAGGGCGAGCCGCAGGCCCAGGGCGAGGATGACCCACCGCACCGCCGGGGTGCCGGCCTCCACCAGCCGGTCGTCCAGGGTGGTGTCGGACCGGCTGACCACGCGGTGGGCGATCCACCGCAGGATCCGCTTGGCCAGCCCGGCCACGGCCCAGGTCACCAGCAGTTGCGCCGCGAAGACGGCCCAGGCCATCCAGTGTTGCTCCAGCGCAGTCCGCAGGTCGTACAGCCACTGTTCCACTACCATTCCCCCGTGCAGAACGTCATCCTTTACATAATAGAAGTCCAGCCCGGCCCAGGCAAGCGGGAACCAGGGCCCTGAAGCCAGGCGCCCTGGTTCCGTTCCGTACCCCTCGTCAGCGTCTCACCGCGCGTTCCTCACCGCTCAACGAGTCCGGCCTCGACCAGGAAGTCCCGAGCGACCTCCTCCACCGGCTCCTCCAGCGACTCCACCCGGTAGTTGAGCTCCTGCATCTTCTCGTCCGGCAGGAGGCCGCCCAGCAGGTTCAGCAGCTCGATGATCTCCGGGTGCCGCTCCGCCGCGTCCATGCGCACCACGTAGGCGCCGTTGTAGGGCGGGAAGAAGTTGCGGTCGTCCTCCAGGATCACCATGTCGAACTCCACCAGCTTGCCGTCGGTGGCGTAGGCGTCGATCACCTGGATCTCGCCGGTCTCGATCGCCTTCCAGCGGAGGCCGGTCTGCATCGTCTTGACGTCCTTGAACGCGAAGCCGTACGCCTCCACCAGCGGGTAGTACCCGTCCACCTGGCGGCCCATGAACTCGTTGGTGGTGCCGAAGACCAGCTGGTCGTCGACCGCGAGCAGGTCCGAGAAGGTCTTCAGGTTGTGCTGCTCGGCGATCTCCCGGGGAACCGCCAGGGTGTAGGTGTTGTTCATGCCCAGCGGCGCCGTCCAGGTGATCCCGAACTTCTCCTCAAACTCCCTCTTGACCAGGTCGTGCAGGCCGTCGGGATCGGCGATCGGCTCGGTATGGCCCAGAATGGGCCCGTAAGCCGTGCCGTCATACTCGGCGTAGAGCGTGATATCGCCGTTCTTCAGCCCGTTGAAGTTGACCGTCGTGCCGCCCAGGTTGTGCTTCCGCACCACCGTCAGGTCGGTCCTGCTCTCGATCAGCTGGGCGGCGATCTCGCCCAGCAGGATGCTCTCCGTAAAGTCCTTGGAGCTGACGACGATGGCGTCGCCCGCACCGGAACCGGCGCCCCCGCCGCATCCGGCCAACAGGACGCAGAGCACTACGGCCGCGACGGCCGAGAACCTACGGTGTCCAAACATACCTTATCTAAACCTCCTCATTCCCTGGTTCACGCCGCCCCCATCCCACACCGTCCCTCCCCTCCGCCGGGGCTCACGCCTGCCGCAGCCCCCTCGGCGTCAGCCACCGCTCCAGCGCGCCCATGCCCAGATCGGCGGCGATGGCCAGCAGGGCCGCGGGCAGGGCGCCGGCGAGAATCATCTTGTCCTGCACCCGGTCGATGCCGGCGAAGATCTCGGAACCCAGACCCCCGGCACCGGCCAGCGACATGATCGACGCCGTGCCGATGGACATCACCAACGCCAGCCGGATGCCCACCATCATTACGGCCAGGGCCAGGGGCAGCTGGACGATCCGCAGGATCTGCCACCGGGTCATCCCCATCCCGGTGGCCGCCTCGATCAGCGCCGGGTCGATGGAGATGAGCGCGGTGTAGGTGGACCGGATGATCGGCATCAGCGAGTACACGAACAGGCAGAAGATGCCGGTCGCGGGGCTGAGGCCGAGGAACAGCATGACGAAGCCGATGAGCGCCAGCGCGGGGATGGTCTGCAGCGCGTTGGCCACCCAGAGCACGGGCTCCGCCAGCTTCCGTCGCCGGCTGATCAGATAGCCGACGGGAACGCCCACCAGCACCCCGTACAGGACCGCCAGCAGGGCCAGCTTGACGTGCTGAATGGTCAGGCCCAGCAGCCTGGGCCAGTGTGCGTTCACGTAGACAACCAGTTCCTGCATCAGTTCCACGGCGGGCCTTCCCCCTTTCTACACCTGAAGCCCGCGGGGCGTGACCCGGCGCTCCAGGCGGCCCAGGAGGAAGTCCGCCAGAAGGGCCATGAGCGTCACCGGAACGCCCCCGGCCAGGATCAGCCGGGGCGAGACCGTGGCGAAGCCGCTGACGATCGGCTCGCCCAGCCCGCCGGCGCCGACGTAGGCGCCCAGCGTCGCCCAGCCGATGATCAGGACGGTCGAGGTGCGGACGCCGCTCATGATCACCCGGAAGGCCAGGGGCAGCTCCACCGACAGCAGCATCTGCAGCGGCGTCATGCCCATGCCCCGGGCCGCCTCCTTCACCGCCGGGTCCACGCCCGTCAGGCCCTTGTAAGTATTGCTCAGAATCGGCAGCAGCGCGTAGAGGAACAGGGCCGTCAGCGCCGGCTTCGTGCCGATGCCCATGAGCGGGATCATGAAGGCCAGCAGGGCGATGGCCGGAAGGGTCTGGAACAGCCCCAGCGCCACCATGACCGGGTCGGCCAGCCGCCGGATCCGGCTGAGCAGGATGCCGGCGGGCACGGCCACCAGCACCGCCAGCAGGACCGCCGACAGCGACAGGCGCAGGTGCTCCAGGGTCAGGCTGGCCAGCTTCGCCCACGTGATCATGCGGTCGCCCCCCCGGCCCGCTCGGCGCGGGAAAGGGTGCCCACCAGCGACGTGTTGGTGACCAGCCCCTGCAGCCGGCCCTGCTCATCCACCACCGGCAGGAACTCCAGCCGCTCCAGCAGCATCCGCTGCACGGCGTGCGTCACCGGCTGGTGCGGCAGCACCGTCGTCAGCCGGGTCTCCATGATCTCCCCCAGCGTCCGGTGGGAAGCCAGGCCCCGCTCGACGGCCCGGGCGGTGACGATCCCCAGCAGCCTGCCGTCCCCGTCCACCACCAGCACCGAGTTCACCCGGCGCCTGCGCATGGTGGCCACCGCCTCGGCGATGCCGTACTCCGGCCCGGCCGTGACCGGGTCCGGGATCATGACGTCGGCCACCGTCAGGGACTCGGCCGGCCTCACCATGCGCTGGCGGCCGACGAACTGCGCCACGAACTCGTCCTTCGGGTTCCGCAGCAGCTCCTCCGGGCTGGCCACCTGGTGGATCCGACCGTCCTTCATCACGACGATCCGGTCGGCCAGCTTCAGCGCCTCGTCCATGTCGTGGGTGACGAAGACCACCGTCTTCCTCAGCCGGGCCTGCAGCCGCTTCAGCTCGTCCTGCAGCGTCTCCCGGGTGATGGGGTCCAGCGCGCCGAACGGCTCGTCCATGAGAATCAGGTCGGGCTCGGCGGCCAGGGCCCGCAGCACGCCCACCCGCTGCTGCTGCCCGCCGGAGAGCTCCCGCGGGTAGCGGTCCCGGTAGGTGGCGGGGTCGAGCCCCACCATCTCCAGCAGTTCGTCGACACGCTTGCGCCGCCGCTCCCGGTCCCAGCCCAGCAGCCGCGGCACCAGCTCGATGTTCTGGGCGATGGTCATGTGCGGGAAGAGGCCGACCTGCTGGATCACGTAGCCGATGTTGCGCCTGAGCTCCACGGGGCTCACCGTGGCGATGTCGCGCCCGTCCACGTAGATCTTGCCGGACGTGGCCTCGTGCAGCCGGTTGATCATCTTCAGCGTGGTCGTCTTGCCGCAGCCGGAGGGGCCGATCAGGCAGACGAACTCCCCGCGCGCGATGTGCAGGTTCAGATCCTCTACCGCCTTCGTGCCGTCGGGGTACACCTTCGACACGTGCTCGAAGCGAACCATCGTGCGCGATTCCCCCCTTCTGTCACCAAAGCGTAGAGTTGGCAAGGAACAAGCGGCTCCCTGGAAGGAAACCAACAACCTTATACTATCGATAGAGTTGCCGGTTGTCAACCCCGTTGATTGTTGGTGCGCCGCATGGACCCGGCGCGCCCACAGGAAAGCCCGAAGCCCACCGGCGAGGTTGCCGATGGGCTTCAGGCTTTTTCAGGGCTCCCTCTCGGGCACCACCGTGGCGGCCAGCAGCTCGCGGCACCGGGCGCGGGCCGCATCCGAACCCACGATGGTCAGCACGTCGCCGGCCTTCAGCTCCATGTCTGCCGGCGGCGAGAAGTACTCCTCGTTGCCCCGGGTGATGGCGACCGCGGTGACCCCGGTGGAGGAGCGCAGCCGGATCTCCCCCAGCGACCGGCCCACGGCCCAGGAGTGGCTGTCCAGTACCAGCTCCTCCACGTGCCGGGTCCCGATCGCTCCGGACGTGTGCTTCAGCAGCCGGTCCAGGGCGTTTTCGATCTCCTCGTCGAGCCGCCGCCGCTCCCGCAGCAGCTGGCGGAGTTCCCGGATCTCCTGCTCCACCCTGAACTGGCTGCCCACCGCCTCGACGTACTCCTGCGCAGCCACCTGGGACAGGATCCGGATCCCGGAGCCGGCCACCGCCTTCACCACGCCGCGCTCGTGCAGGATCGCCACGGCCCGGCGGATGGTCTCCGGCGAGACCTGGTAGGTGCCGGCCAGGCTGGACCGGCCCAGCAGCCGGCTGCCCTCCTCCAGTTCGCCGCACGCGATGCGCCGCGCCAGGTCCAGTGCTATGGCTTCGTATCGTGGCAGACCGGTCTGCTCCCGCTTCACATGCGTCAGCTCCCCTGTTCCTTATCGCATTCCTATCGTATCACACGTCAGAAAAGGCGCAAGGGGAGCCCGCAGCCCGGCCGGGTCACGCCGCGGCCTCCGGCCGGTAGAGGGAGCGGCAGCTGCGCACGCTCAGCAGGTAGTAGGTGCCGTACACCGCCGCGAAGATGCCGGCCGTCACCAGGGCGGCGGGGCCGACGGTGTCGTAGGCGGCCTCCCGCACCAGGGCCCGGTTCAGGGCCACCAGGGCCACGCCGGAGTGCAGCAGGGCCACCAGGACCGGTGTCAGGAAGTAAAGCCCTACCTGGCGGGCGATGAGGCGGCCCAGCATGGCGTCGTCGCAGCCCAGCTTGCTGAGCACGGCGAAGCGCTGCCGGTGCTCCAGCACGTCGGTCACCTGCTGCAGGGCCAGCAGGGTGGCGGAGATGAGGATGAACATGATGCCCACGTAGAACGAGAGGAAGACCAGGATGCCCTCGATCAGGTACAGGGTGCCCATCGTCTCGGCCTGCGAGGAAAACGAGATCCACCCGTCCTCCAGCCACTGTGCGGCGGCCCATTCGGCGGCGGCCTCCGCCAGCCCGTCGGGTTCCGCCCCGGGCGGCTCGGCCACCAGGAGCCGCTCCGCCAGGGTCTCACCGCCGGCCAGCAGGGCCTCCAGCGCCGCATCGGGCACCACCAGGAGCGGACCGATGCCGACCAGCCCGCCGCCGAAGGGCTCGGTGAACACCTGCCTCGCCGCCGGCCGCAGCGTATGCCCGGCCAGCTCCACCCCATGTCCGGCCGCCAGCGCCCGCGCGAGCGCCTCGACCGCGGCGGTCGCAGCCGGGTAACCGTCGGCGCGAACATGCACCAGGTAGCCGTCGGCGGGAACCGAGACGTCGGGGTGGCCCTTCAGGGCCCGCAGCCCGCGGTAGGCCGATGCGGCCACCGCCCGCACCTGCAACCAGGCCGCGTATCCCGCCTCGGGGTCGTCCCGGAGCCGGTCGGCATCCTCCGGCAGCATCAGGTCCGCCCCCCGGAGGTCGGTGTAGACCAGGACGAACTCCACCACCTGCTCGTCCGGCACGCCGTGGGCCGCGAAGAGCGCCCGCAGGCCGGCGTACTCCTGGTGGGGATCGGAGCTGGTCACCATGTAGCGGAAGGGAACGCTGTCCTCGATCCCCTTCCGGACCGCAGACCCGAGTCCGAGGCCGGTGGACATCGCGCAGATCGTGAACGTGAGCATGAGGGAGATGGTGGCCAGCATCAGGGCGTGGGTGTTGATCTTGCTGGTCACCTGCCGGTAGAGGAAGAGGTTCAGCCCCCGGGCCAGCCAGCCCCGGGCTCGCCGGCGGGTGCCCGTGAGCAGCCCCGCCAGGGCGAGGAAGAGCAGGTAGGTGCCCGCCACGCCCAGGGCGATTCCGACCGGGACCCGCGGGTCGGTAGGATCCAGGCCGGTGGTCCGGCTCACCCGGTCGGCCAGCCAGTACGCCGTCCCCAGGGTCGCCGCGCTGAGCAGCCCGGCCCCCGCGGCCAGCGGGCGGCTCCGCACCGGGACCTCCTCGTTCCGGCGGGAACCGGTGATCAGCTCGATCAGCCGCTGCCGGTAGACCGCCGCCGCCTGCCACAGGGCGACCACCAGGAACATGAGGCCGTAGAGGAGCAGGGTCCACAGGGTGGCCCGGGGCGAGTAGACCACGCCCCACGGGGCGGCCGTCACGCGCAGGACCTGCTCCACCAGCAGGCCGAACGCCTGCGACAGCGCGACGCCCAGGGCCAGCCCCGCCCCCAGGGCCGCGGCGCCGATGGCGGTGGTCTCCGCGAGCAGCAGCAGGGCCAGCCGGCCCTGGTCCATGCCCAGCAGCAGGTAGGTGCCCAGCTCCCGGCTGCGCTTCCGCACGATCACCCGGTTGGCGTAGAAGACCAGCAGGGCCACGACGCCCGTCATGACCGTCGACACCCATTCCATGGCCTCGACGCCGGCGCGCGCCATGCGCCGCTGGCTTTCGGACAGGCTGAGGAAGGCCGGCTGGTCCGGGACAGAATTAAAAATGTAGAAGATGGCCACCGCGAACACCAGGGTCATGAAGTAGATCGCGTAATCCCGCAGGCTTCGCCGCAGGTTGCGCCAGGCCAGCTTAGCGTACATCGTCCCCGCCACCCCCCAGTTCGGCCAGGACGCCGAGGATGCGGTCGAAGAAGCGCTGCCGCGGCGCGTCGCCCCGCACCAGCTCGGTGAAGAGCCGGCCATCCTTGATGAAGAGGATGCGCCGGCAGTAGCTGGCAGCCACCGGGTCGTGGGTGACCAGCAGGATGGTGGCCTGCAGCTCCCGGTTCAGCTCTTCCAGCGCCTCCAGCAGGCTCCGGGCCGAGCGGGAGTCCAGGTTCCCGGTGGGCTCGTCGGCCAGCACCAGGTCCGGTCCGGTGATGAGCGCCCGGGCGGCGGCCGCCCGCTGCTTCTGCCCGCCGGAGACCTGGTAGGGAAACCGGTCGAGCGCCTCTTCCAGGTCCAGCCGCCGGGCCATGGCGACCACCCTGCGGTCGATCTCCCGGGCCGGCGCCCCGGCGATGGAGAGGGCGAGGCCGATGTTTTCCCGCAGCGTGAGGGTATCAAGCAGGTTAAAATCCTGGAAGATAAACCCGAGCCGCTCCCGCCGGAACCGGGCCAGCTCCCGCCGGCCCAGCGCGGTCACCTCCCGGCCGCCGATCCACACCCGGCCCGAGGTGGGCGTGTCGATCGTCGAGATGACGTTGAGCAGGGTCGTCTTGCCGGAGCCGGACGGACCCATCACCCCCACGAACTCCCCGCGCTCGACCGCCAGGCTGATGCCGCGCAGGGCGTGGGTGACGCTGCCCCGGCTCCCGTAATCCTTCACCAGGTCGACGACCTCCAGAATCCGTTCCGCAACCGGCACTGAAAAACCCCTCCATGCAGTAAGTGTCCGGAGACCAGCATAGACGCTGCTCCTTGCGAACACCCCTGCACAACCCTTACGCTTTGCCGCCGAATCCTTACGGTTTCGTAAGCCGCCAGTGCCCTAGCCCGTTCGGCCTACTCCACCGCACATCCGGGTCATCCTGATCGGGCCCGTTCCGCCCGCCGGCTCCGACCGCACGCGGAGCGACGAGTCGATACGGACGCGCTATGGAACCTATGGAACTCAGAACATTACCATTGCAAACAGGGGGGATGGCCTGTGCCATGCCGAGTCCCAGGACTGCGCGACCGGGTGCGACACAGGCAGCAGCGGGCTTACACGAATGAGCTCTGCGGCGCGCTGGTGAATCAGGCCCGGGTCCCCATCATGCTGTTCGACCGCGAAGGCCGGCTGATCCGTGCCAATGAGTCCGCCCGGGCCTTCACGGGCCGGTCCTTGGAGGAGATGCTCGGCCGGCGCTGCGGGGACTTTCTGGCCCTGCCGCCGGGGGCGGATGAACCGGGGCACGGCGATGACCGGGAGCTCTGGAACCGGATCTGCACGGGCGAACCCGGGACCGTGCGCCTCAGCCTGCGCACCTGGGACGGCGGGGAGGTCCCCGTCATGGCCGTCGGGACGCAGCTCACGGTCGGCGGGGAACCCTGCGGCTGGGCCTGCGTCTTCTGGGACGCCCGCAGGCAGGTGGACCTGGAACGGGCGGCGCAGCGCCGCCGGCAGCAGATCGAGGGGCTCGCGGCCATGGCCCGGGAGATCGGCTCGCTGCGGGAGCAGCCCCAGCGGCTGGGCGGGCTTCTGGAACGGGCCTGCAGACTGCTGGACCTGGACCTGGCCGCCTGGGGCATGCTCGACGAGTACCGGGAGGAGCTGGTGTGGAACGCCGCCCACGGCCCGGGGGCCGACCTGCTGCTGGGGCCGCTGCGGACTGTCGGGGACTCGCCGCTGGTCCGGACCCTGATGACCGGTCGGATTTACCGGTACCCCGGCGCCGGGCGTCCCGATCCCCACCTCGCCCCGCTCCCCCTGCGGTCGTTCACCGCCATCCCCTACCGGCTGGGGCCCAGAAGCCAGGGCGTGCTGCTCGGGGCCTCCCGGCGGCCCGGGGCGCTGGTCGACGACGACCTGCGGCTCTTCAACCACCTGGGCGCCTACCTCAGCACCGCGGCGGAGAACGCTCAGCTCCTCCGGGACATGCAGCACCTCGCGGTGCTGGAGGAGCGGCAGCGGCTGGCCGGTGAGATCCACGACCACATCGGGCAGGTGCTCACCTTCCTGGGCATGCGGCTGCACGTGGTGGAGCGGGCCCTCGCCCAGGACGACCTGGCCACGGCCACCGAGGAGGTGGCCGGTCTGCGGGGCGTGGTGGCCTCGGCGCACGAGGAGATCCGGGCCTCGCTTTACGACCTGCGGAACGACGCACCGGCCCGCTCTCCGCTCATGGACCGCTGGAGACAGCTGCTCGACGCGTTCGCCGCCCGCACCGGGATCGCGGTCCGCATCGAGACGCCGCACCGGCCGATGCTGGTCCTGCCGCCGACCACCGAAGCGCAGCTGACGCGCATCCTTCAGGAGGCCCTGGCCAACGCGCAGCAGCACTCGGGCGCGCGCATCGTGACCGTGCAGACCCGGGTGGAGCAGGCCACGTTGTACATCACCATCGCAGACGACGGCTGCGGCTTCGACCCGTCCGTCCCGCCGGACCCGCACCACTTCGGCCTCGCGCTGATGCGGGAGCGTGCGCAGGCCATCGGCGCCCGGCTGCACATCGAAAGCACCCGCGGCCGGGGCACCCGCATCTCCCTGGAGATGCCACTTCCCCCTCGGAAGGAGATGGAGCATGAGCAAGAACCGCCTGCGCATCCTCGTGGTTGACGACCACCCCCTGGTGCGCAACGGCATCCGGCAGGTGCTCTCGCTGGAGCCGGACATGGAGGTGGTCGGCGAGGCCGGCGACGACCAGGAAGCCCTGCGCCTCGCCCGGGAGCTCCGACCCGACGTGATCCTGCTGGATCTGGCCCTGCCGCGGCGCACCGGCCTGGAGCTCCTGCCCCGGCTGCGGGAGGAGCTGCCCGAGACCCAGGTGGTGATCCTGACCTACTCCGCTTCGGAGCAGGACGCCATCGCCGCCCTGCAGGCGGGCGCGGCGGGCTACCTGGTGAAGAGCATGGCGCCGGAGGCGCTGGCCGCCCGCATCCGGGAGGCCTTCCGCGGCGACGTCCCCGTCTCCGGCTCGGTCATGCGCAACGTGCTGCGGGCGATGTCCACCCCCTCCGAACTGCCCCCGCCCACGCCGGGCGGACAGCCGGGAGCCGGGGAGGCGGCGGAAAGCCTGCTCTCGCCCCGGGAGGCGCAGATCCTCCGGCGGATCGCCGCCGGGAACACCAACCGGGAGATCGCGGAGCAGCTGGGGCTGTCCGAGAACACGGTGAAGAACTACGTGAAGTCGATCCTGGCGAAGCTGAACCTGGAGAACCGGGTCCAGGCAGCCGCCTGGGCGCTCAACAACCCCTGGGCCGTTCACGAGGGGGGCGAGCCTTAGACGAGTCAGGGCCGCGGGCAACCGCCCGCGGCCCTCACGCGCCGCCTGCGCGCGAGGCCCGGTCGGGGAACCCGACCGGGCCTCGCCCATTCCGGGAGCGCTACCACAGGCCGATGACCTTCCACCAGAGGCTGCCGGCGCCCAGCCAGACCACCAGGTTGATCAGGCTGGTGACGAAGCCCCACTTCCACCAGGTGCCCTGGTCGATGTACCCCGCGCCGAAGTAGATCGGGGCGGGACCGGTGCCGTAGTGGGTCATGACGGCGTTCAGGGAGTTGAAGAAGCCCAGCACCAGCACGGTGATCTCCAAAGGCGCACCGGCGCTGATGGCCACCAGGGCCAGGGGCACGAAGAACGCCGTGGCGTGCGCGGTCATGGAGGCGATGAAGTAGTGCGAATAGGTGTAGGCGATAACAACCAGGATAAATGCCAGGAACCACGACGAGATGCCACCCAGGGAGGTCTCGAGGATGGAGGCCAGCCAGCCGATGATGCCGACCTTGGAGAGGCCGGTGGCCAGGCCGACGAGGCCGCCGAACCAGATCAGCGCATCCCAGCCGCCCTTCTCGGCCAGCACGTCCTGCCAGTCGAGGACGCCGATGACCAGCAGAATGGCGACGCCGAGCAGCGCGATGGCGGTCGCGTTGAGGTTCGTCCACTGGGAGGTGGCCCACAGGACCAGGGTCAGGAGGAAGACGGCGAGCATGCCTTTTTCGGCCGTGCTCATCGGGCCCATCTTCGCCAGTTCCTTCTCCGCCAGGGCCGGAGCCTCGGGCGAGTACTTCAGCTCCGGATTGAAAATCTTGTAGTAGATCCAGGGAAGGATGGCGATGCAGATGACGCCCGGCAGGAGCGCCGCCCACAGCCAGCCGAGCCAGGTGATCTCGTAGCCGAAGTTCTCCTTGGCCAGCGTGGCGATGAGCGAGTTGGGGGCCACGCCCGTGAAGAACAGCGCCGACGTGATGCAGCAGATCTGGAAGGAGTTGTACATCAGGTACTGGCCGACCCGCTTGGCGGTGGGGCCGGGCTCAGAACCCATCGAGAAGCAGAGCGCACGGACGATCGGGAAGAGGATGCCGCCGGCGCGGGCGGTGTTGGACGGGGTCGCCGGCGCCAGCACCGTGTCCGACAGCGCCAGGGCGTAGCCGAGGCCCAGGGTGGACTTGCCGAACCGCTTCACCAGCATGAAGGAGATGCGGCGGCCCAGTCCGGTCTTGATCAGGCCCCGGGCGAAGAGGAAGGCCGTCACGATCAGCCAGACGGTGGAGTCCTTGAATCCGTTGAGGGCGTCGCCGATCGACAGGGTACCCGTGATCGCCGTCACCGCCACGGCGGTGATCACAACGGCCCCCTGGGGAAGCGGCTGAAGGATCAGTCCGAGGATGGTCGCGACAAAGATGCCCAGGAGGTGCAGGGCCACGGGCTCCAGATCACCGGGAGCAGGCAGGAACCAGATGATGAGACCGACAGCAACACAGATCAGACCGCGGATGAGCTTGGACCGGTCGTCGTTGCGCACACGAATCCCTCCTGTCCATGACCAGTGCGAGCGCCAACGCTTTGGGGACTGGCAGGTTCCGGTTCTATGTGAACAGTATCACGAAGTCCCGCGGGTAGCTAGAGCGCATTGCGTTCATAACTCGAAATTGGTTTAAGCGTTATTCTGCATAGACAAATAGGAGCGCTCAGGCCGATACGAAAGTCGCCCGTATGGTCAGAAGGATCAGTTCCCGCCTATAACTCCTGCGACCAATTGCAACCCGCGTTGGCCGGGGTTGTAATGGTACTGAGATCGCCGAAAGGGGTGAGAGAATGGCAAGGGTTAATACCCCGCCAAACCGGCCCGTACGCAGCTTCGCAGATCTGAACCCGCGCTACTTCCGCACCGGCATGTGGTCCCACGTCCTGCACCGCATCACCGGCGTTGCGATCACGGTGTTCCTCCTGCTGCACATCTGGGAGATCACGTCGGTCGTGCGCAGCGGGGCCGCCGGCTTCGACACGAAGATGGCCGGCATGGCCGCAAAGCTCTGGGTCGTCGGTGAATGGCTCCTGTTCCTGGCGCTCGTCTTCCACGCAATCAACGGCATCCGGCTGATCCTCCTCGACCTGGGGTGGGGTGTGCGCGAGCAGAAGCGCAACTTCTGGGTGGTTTTCATCCTGTCCGCAGTGATCATCACCATCGGCAGTTACTTCTTCGTCATGCGCTTCCTGGCATACCCGTGGGCCGCGTGAGCGGCGCCGGTAGGAGGTGAATCAGGTGAAAGGAAGCCTGTGGGCCTGGATTCTCCACCGCATCACCGCCGTGCTGCTCGTGGTGCTGGTGGCGATTCATTTTGGCATCATGCACTTCGTGGACCCCACGGCCGTCATTACCTTCGCCGACAGCCGGATGCGGCTGCAGTCCGCCCTGTACCTGGTGGTGGACTCGGGGTTGCTGGTGTTGGGCCTGTACCACGGTCTCAACGGCATCCGCAACGTCGTGCTGGACTACTGGCCGCGCTCGGCCCGGGTCGTCGGGTGGATCCTCGCCGTGATCGGCGTCGTCGCCGCCGGCTACGGGTCCATGGCGCTGGCCGCGTTCCTGTCGCAGTAGCCACGCACCAGGAGGTGTACGCGCAATGAGGATGAGGCATCGCGTCGCCATCGTCGGCGGCGGCCTGGCCGGGCTGCGGGCCGCGATCGCGGTCCACGACGGCGGCGTGAAGGATGTGGCGATCATCTCCCAGCTGCCGCCGGTGCGTTCGCACTCGGTGGCCGCCGCCGGCGGCATCAACGGCTCCCTGGGCAACCACCCCGACGGCCGGGACGACAACTGGGAGAAGCACGCCTTCGACACCATCAAGGGCTCCGACTACCTGGCCGACCAGGACGCCGCGGAGATCCTGGCGAAGGAGGCCGTCAACGTCATCGTCGAGACGGAACACTGGGGCTGCCCGTACTCCCGGAACCCGGACGGGACCATCGCCCAGCGCCCCTTCGGCGGCGCCGGCTTCCCCCGCACCTGTTACGCGGCGGACAAGACCGGCCACGCCCTGCTGCACACCCTCTACCAGCAGGTCTTGAAGCGGGGCATCAAGATCTACCAGGAAGTGCTGGTCCTCTCCATCGTCAAGCATGAGGACCGGGCCGTGGGCCTGGTCGTGATGGACATCGTGAGCGGCGAGGTCGGCACCGTGCAGGCCGACGCCATCCTGATGGCGACTGGCGGGGCCGGCAAGATCTACGCGCACTCCACCAACAACCTGCTCAACACCGGCCTCGGCATGGCCCTCGCCTACTGGGCCGGGGTGCCGCTGAAGGACATGGAGTTCATCCAGTTCCATCCCACCGGCCTCTGGGGCACCAACATCCTGATGACCGAGGGCTGCCGCGGCGAGGGCGGTTACCTGGTGAACAACCAGGGCGAGCGCTTCATGGCCCGGTACGCCCCCAAGGCCATGGAGCTGGGCCCGCGGGACATCGTCGCCCGCTCGATCCTCACCGAGATCCTGGAGGGGCGGGGCTTCAACCAGGGCGGCCCCGGCGGCGGGTATGTCCACCTGGACCTGCGCCACCTGGGCGAGGCGAAGATCAACGAGCGGCTGCCCGAGGTGCGGGAAATCTGCCGGAACTTCGCCGGCATCGACCCGGTCTACGAGCCGATCCCCGTGCAGCCCAGCCAGCACTACACCATGGGCGGCATCGACACCAACATCCACGGCGCGGCCCGGCTGAAGGGGCTGTACGCCGCCGGCGAGTGCGCCTGCGTCAGCGTCCACGGCGCCAACCGGCTGGGCGGCAACTCGCTGCTGGACACCATCGTCTTCGGCAAGCTGTCGGGCCAGCACATGGCCCAGTTCGTCCAGGAGGATCCGGTGAAGGCGAACGTCGACACCGTGCTCGACGAGGCGCAGAAGGCGGTGGAGGCCCGGTTCCGGGAGCTGTTCGACGGCCCGGGCACCGAGAGCGAGGCCGTCCTGCGGGTCGAGCTGCAGGAGAACATGTTCAACAACGTCGGCATCTTCCGCGACGAGGCGTCGCTCACCGCGGGGCTCGCCAAGGTGCGGGAGCTGCGGGAGCGGTACAAGGGCGTGAAGGTGCGCCACACCGGCAAGGTCTACAACATGGAGCTGATCCGGGCCTACGAACTGCGGGGCATGATCGACGTGGCCGAGGCCATCGCCGCGGGCGCGCTCGCCCGCAAGGAGAGCCGCGGCTCCCACGCCCGGCGCGATTACCCCGAGCGGGACGACGCGAACTTCCTGAAGCACACCCTCGCTTACTACACCCCGGAGGGCGTGCGGCTGGACTACTGCCCGGTCACCATCACCCGCTACCAGCCGCAGGCGCGGAAGTACTAGAGGGGGGGTGTGACTAGAGCCATGAAGGATTTCAAGCTGAGGGTCTTCCGCTACGACCCCGAGAAGGATGAGAAGCAGCACTACGATACCTTCACGGTGGAGTACCGCGACGGCATGACCGTCCTCGAGGCGCTGCTCTGGGTGTTCGAGAAGAAGGACCCCTCCCTGGCCTTCCGCTACAGCTGCCGCGAGGCGATCTGCGGCTCCTGCGCCATGTACATCTCGGGCCGGTACGCGCTGGCCTGCCGGGTACAGGTGAAGGACGCCCTGGAGGGCGACACCGTGACCGTCTCCCCCCTGCCGCACATGCGGGTCATCAAGGACCTGGTGGTGGACCAGACCAAGTTCTGGGAGAACTACGCCCGGGTCAAGCCGTGGCTGATCAACGACAATCCGCCCCCCGAGCGGGAGCGGCTGCAGAGCCCGGAGGACCGGGCGAAGTACAACATGGAGATCGACTGCATCCTCTGCGGCGCCTGCTTCTCCTCCTGCCCGAGCGGCGCCAACAACGAGGAGTACCTGGGGCCGCACGCCCTGGTCTGGGCCTCCCGGTTCTTCCACGACACGCGCGACACCGCCAAGCGGGAGCGGCTGGAGATCGTCGCCTCCGAGTACGGCGTGTTCCGCTGCCACACGATCTTCAACTGCGTGGAGGCCTGTCCGAAGCACATCAACCCCACCGAGGCAATCCAGAAGCTGAAGAAGGCTGCGATGGCGTACAAGATGGGCCTGCTGAAGTAACCGGAGGGGGGTATCATCGTGCGCGAGCTCCACGTGGACCAGGTGGCGGAGGCGGTCTCCAACCTGGTCATGGAGGCCAACTACGTCCTCGAACCGGACGTCGTCGCCGCGCTGGAGAAGGCCCGCTGCGACGAGCAGTCGGCGGCGGGGCGGGCCGTGCTCGAGCAGCTGGTGGAGAACGCGGATCTGGCCCGGAACGAACGGGTACCGATGTGCCAGGATACCGGAAACGCGCTGGTCTTCCTCGAGGTGGGACAGGACCTGCACCTGGTGGGCGGCGACCTGTACGAGGCCGTGAACCGGGGCGTGCGCAAGGGCTACACCGACGGCTACCTGCGCAAGTCCATCGTCGACGACCCGCTGCGGCGCAAGAACACCGGCGACAACACTCCCGCGTTCATCTACACCGACATCGTCCCCGGGGACAGGCTCCGCATCCGGGTGGCCACCAAGGGCGGCGGCGCCGAGAACATGGGCCAGTTGAAGATGCTCCCGCCCTCGGCAGGCTGGGAGGGGGCGAAGCGGTTCATCGTCGAGGCCGTGGCGGCCGCCGGCCCCAACGCCTGCCCGCCGGTCCTGGTCGGCGTGGGCATCGGCGGCAACTTCGACAAGGTCGCCCTGCTGGCCAAGAAGGCGCTGCTGCGGCCCGTGGGCGAGCCCAACCCCGACCCCGCGTGGGCGGCCCGGGAGCAGGAGCTGCTGGCGGAGATCAACAAGCTGGGCATCGGCCCGATGGGCCTGGGCGGCAGGGTGACGGCGTTCGCCGTGCACATCGAGACCATGCCGTGCCACATCACCGCCCTGCCGGTCGCCGTCAACATCGACTGCCACGCCCACCGGCACAAGGAGGTGGTGCTGTAATGGCCAAGCATTACGTCACCACGCCGATTTCCCCGGAGCAGGCGAAGGCGATCCGCTCCGGCGATGAGGTCTATATCACCGGAACCATCTATACGGCACGCGACGCGGCCCATAAGCGGATGGTCGAGGATCTGGAGGCGGGGCGCCCGCTGCCCTTCGATCCGCAGGGCGCCGTCATCTACTACGTCGGCCCCACCCCGCCGAAGCCCGGCCAGGTGATCGGCTCCGCCGGGCCTACCACCTCCTACCGTATGGATAAGTACACCCCGACCATGCTGAAGCTGGGGGTGAAGGCGGTCATCGGCAAGGGCTACCGGGGCCCCGAGGTGAAGTCCGCCCTGGTGGAGAACGGGGCCCTGTACCTGGCCGCCACCGGCGGCGCCGGGGCGCTGCTGGCCAAGCGCATCGAGGCGGCCGAGGTCGTCGCCTACGAGGACCTGGGCCCCGAGGCGATCCGGAAGCTGACGGTGAAGGACTTCCCCGCCATCTGTATCCACGACGCCCACGGCGGCGACCTGTACCGGGACGGCCAGTCGGAGTGGGTCGCGCCCGACGCTATGGTGAAGCCGCGGTGAGCGGCCGGTTGCGAGCTGCATAACGGTGAGTGAGGACCGCCGGCCTTGGCCGGCGGTCCTCATCGACCGTGCGGGGCTCCCGGTCGCCCTACGGCGCCTGGCTCACCGGGCCGCCGGGCGCGCGCCTTCGATCGCCAACCGCAACGTGTCGCCCCGCAGGCCGCAGCGCAGCGCCTCCAGGGCGATCACCTCCTCCGGCGGCACGTTGCCCAGGTTCACGTTGACGCCGAAGCGCGCGATCAACTCCTCCTGCTGCGCCTTCAGGGGCGCCTCCCAGATGATCGCACCGGGATCCGGCAGACCGGCCATCAGCCGCTCCAGGAGCCCCAGCTTCAGGCGGCCTTCACGGTCGTAGAGGCCGACGCCCTTCCCCGACTCGCGGCCTTCCACGATCACCTTCGCGGCGCCCGCGGCCAGGTCCGCCTCGATCCGGGACAGCGCTGCCGCGGGGTCAAGCTCCTGGCTACCGTCTTTCTTTCCCACCTCGGTGATGACGGTGAAGCCCAGGTTCCTGGCCGCGCGGATCGCGCGCTCCCGGTCCCGGTGGTCGAGGTCAATGGTGCCCTCGCTGACCTCCACCGTGCGGAAGCCCAGGTCCCACGTGGCGGCCAGGAAGGCTTCCAGCCGGCCCTGGAGCAGGGCCGCCTCGAGGAACGTCCCCCCCGGATAGGGTTCCACGCCGCAGCCGCGAATCAAGGCCACCTTCTGCCGGAGGATCCGCTCCGGGTAGAGGGCGGCCGTGCCGAAGCCCAGCTTGATGAAGTCGATGTACTCCCCCGCCAGCTCCAGCAGGGCACGGGTCGGACCGAGGCCCAACCCCTTGTCGATGACCATGGTCAGCCCCACGCTCCGGGGCTTGCGCGCCCGCCCCGGCAGGGGGTCGCGGATCACGCCTGCGTATGCGCGCACGTCCTGACTCACGCCCGGCCTCCTCCACTCTGGCTGCGCAGGCACCGGCCCGCGCATTCTCCCGTGCAGGGTATGAGGCGGATGAGCCGGACGTGTGCGGGGCAGCGGCCGTCGGCCCCGGCCGGCCGCGCGGCGCCGGCCCGCCGGATCACCCTTCCGGCGGCCAGGCGCCCTGCAGCTTGCGGATCAGGATGAGCTGCCCCGTGTGGTAGGCGTCGTGCATCACCCACGCGACCAGCGAGTCGGCGACGGTGCCCATGTTTGGCAGTGGCCGGTCCAGGTCCGACTCGGACAGGTCAGCCAGCGCCGCGCGCAGCTCCTCGGCGATCTGCCGGGTTTGCGCGACAAGAGCATGCCAGCCGTCCTCGTCGTTGGGATCCCCCTGGGATCCGAAGGTCTCCTCGTTCTCCAGCACCGGTGTGTCCGGCGAGACACCGGTGATGCGGCGCAGCATGTACGTATTCCAGTAGTTGAGGTGGTTCAGGATCTGCCAGATCGTGAGCCCCCCGCCGGGAGGCCGCCACGCCGCTTCCCTGGCCGTCAGCCCCCGCAGGGCCTCCTCCAGGGGCACGAACCAGCCCTCCCGGTTCCAGGCGAACTCGCGCATCCGCCCCAGCAACTCGACCCGTCCCTGCACTTGTTCTCACTCCCTCACAGCGTACGCTCTGCTTCCACCTGCCGCCCTCAGCCCATCCGCTTCCGGAGCTCCGCCACGAACCGCTCGTCCTCCTCCGGCGTGATGCCGATCGTCCGGTCGTCCCGCAGGCGGAGCAGGACCAGCGGCTTCATCCGGGTGCAGTAGAGGTAGAGATTGGGCCCGGCGTCCGGCCAGCGGAACTTGCCCCACAGCAGGCTCCCCACGGCGGTACCGTAGATGCGGATCGGATAGCCCTTGGGCGAGGCCACCTCCACCCGCTCCACGTCGGCATAGCGCACCTGCACCGGTCGGAAGCCGGTGCGGATGGTCAGCCCGTCTGGCCCCAGCTCGTACCGCAGCGTCTGCGGGAAGCGGCTCGGCAGGCCCACGGCGTACAGCGTCGTCGGAACGGCCACGGCGACCAGGAGAAGCGGAATCAGCATGGAGGCCGCGGCCGTCCCCGAGCCGCCCGCGGGGGAGAAGCCGGCGGGCAGCCGCGACCTCAGCGCGTCCGTGAACGCGTCGGGGTTCTCCGGGGTCACGCCGTAGCGGCCGTCCGCGGTGTCCACGACCACCAGCGTTTCCAGCCGGGTCGCGTAAAGCGTGATGTCCCCGGTCTCGTTGAAGCGCCAGCGGCCCGTGCGCAGGTTGGGCACGGATGTGCCGAATTTGCGCACGCCCCCGGTCAGCGCCTCCGGCCGCCAGACGCCCGTCACCTCGTCCAGCCGGATCTCCCGCGTGCTGAAGCCGCTGCGGATGCGCAGCGCCTCGGGCGTGACCTCGTACCGCATGTTCAGGGCCGAAAGCATGCTGCTGGCGAGGGCGAGGACGGCCAGCGTCAGCCCGGCCAGCGTGACGAAGCTGATTCCTTTCAGGCCCTGGGAGCGGGCGGGGCGGGGTGGGTAGAACGTCTCGTTCATCATTGCGATCATCCTGCCTGTGCGTAGATTTAACCGCGGCCGGTGGCCGCCTCGGGAACCAGCGGACCGATGCGCTGGAAGAGGTACCGCTCCACGTACGCGTCGCGGAAGCCCAGCCGCAGGTACAGCCTGCGGCCCATCGCCGTGGGCGTCAGGGCCACGTGCTCGCAGCCCATCTCCAGGGCGTCGGCGATGCAGGTCCGGATCACCGCGGTCGCCACCCCACGGCGTTGGTAGGCCGGGAGGGTGCAGAGGTTGTAGATGCCGCCCATGCGGGCGTGTGGGTAGAGGGTGCCGCCCCCCACCGGCTGCTGGCCCAGGAAGGCCACGTAGTGCCTGGCCCCCAGGGCGTCGGCGACCTCCACGCCCTTCCGGCCGGCGGCCAGGTAGTCGCCGTCGGCGCCGGGGAAGAACACCTGGCGCATGACCTGCCAGAACAGCTCCCACTGGCCCGGCAGCATGCGCACCACCCGCAGATCCGGCGAGCGGGGCGCCGGCAGCGGCGTGCCGTCCCAGACCATCACCGGCACGGTCTCCGTGCGGAAGCCCTCCCGCAGCAGGCGGTCCGCCAGGTCGGCCGGGCGGGTCGCCGGGGTGATCAGGAAGGCCACGTGGGGCAACCCGTGCTCCCAGAAGAAGGCGCGGGCCGCGGCGATCATCGCCTCCACCTGGTCGCCGTCGACCCGGATGCAGCCGACGTGGTTGTAGCGCGGATACGGTGCCGAGGGCATGAGGACCCAGCGGGCGCCAAACAGCTGCGAGGTCGACTCCCCCAGGTGCTGTTTCAGGTGCTCCTGGTTCTCCTCCCAGCGTTCGGCCAGAAGGGCGACGTCCATGCGGCTCCCCCCACGGTTGGCCTTTTCCGTAGGAATTCGCCCCCTGGCCCCCGCTTCCCTGTAACCTGGGACAGCCGCCGGTCAGTGCAGCGGCGCGCGAGTCCCCAGGGGCAGGTTCGCCGGCGGTTCCCAGGCCGGGATGGCCACCTCGCCACGGCCGCCTCCCCCCTCCCTCCGGTCCGGGCCCTGCGCCTCCGCCCCCGCCTCGTCCTCCGCCTCCACGAGCCGCTCAGGCCGGATGAGGAAGAGCGTCGCCGCCAGCGACGTGGCCAGCACGCCGGCAGAGAACCAGAAAGGCAGTGCCTCGCCGTTGCGCATCAGGGCGCCGTAAAGCGGCGGCCCGAAGGCCACGCCGATGAAGCGCACGGCGCCGTACACCGAGGTGATCATCGCCCGCTGCTCCGTCCGCGCCGACGAGGTGATCAGGTTGTTGAGGCCCGGCAGCTGCAGGCCCGTGCCGATCCCGGCGACGATCAGGCCGGCGTAGAAGGCCCAGTCCGCCCGGACGAAGGCGATGAGCACGGTGCCGGCGATGGCCAGGGCCAGGCCGAGGACGACCGCCGGCTTCAGGAGCTGCCCGCGCCGCTGCAGGAAGAGCCCCGCGGCGAAGGACGTGGCCGACATGGCCAGCACCGGCCACATGATGCGGACGCCCTTGGGCACGCCGTCGATGCCGTGAACGGTCTCCAGGTGCTCCGACAGGAAGAAGAGGACGCCGAAGAGCACGAACAGCGCCACGGTGCCCGCCCAGAAGCAGGCGATCAGCGCCACCCCCTTCCGGCGGAAGATGGTCAGCACCTGGCCGAAGTACTCCCGTGCGGGCGGCGCCTTCCGCCGCGGCGGTTCCCGGGTAAGGAACCAGACCGCCAGGGCGAAGGGAACGGCCAGGACGGCGTACGCGAAGAAGACGGCCCACCAGACCAGGACCTGGCCGATCAGGGCCCCGAGGATCGGTGAAATCACCTTGCCCAGCCCGTTGGAGGCCTCGAAGATGCCCAGGGCCGTCACCCGGCTGCCGCCCCGGAACAGGTCGCCGACGAAGGCCATGGCCACCGGGGCCGTTCCCGCTGCGCCAATGCCCTGGATGACCCGCCCGGCCATGACCACCGCAAACCCGTTGGGCCCCATCCGCCAGCCCGCCAGGCCGGAGACAATGCCCCCCAGGCCGTAGACCAGCAGGCTGGGCACCACCACCAGCTTCCGCCCGTACCGGTCCGCGAGGAAGCCGGCGACGGCGATGGCGATGCCCGCGGAGAGCGAGAACGCCGTGACCGCCAGCCCGGTGGTCGCCTTGCTGAGCCCCATCACCCGGCCCATGTCCGGCAGCACCGGGATCAGCATCGAGTTGCCCAGGACCATGATCAGGGGCACGGTGCAGAGCGCCGCCAACTGCAGCCAGAGGTTCGGCCCGGGCGGTGCCCGGTGCGGCCCTGCCGGCGCGCTTGACTGGTCCACTGGCAGATCCCTCCCTGCGATGTACAGGTCTAGCGTCCCCGATCCGCGGGTGTGCGACACCCGCGCGGCATTTTTGCCGTGCGCGGTCGATAGAATCGCATCGGGAGGGATGTCCATGCCCGGCGACCAGGTCATCCTCCTCAGCCTGATGGCCCTGGGGGTGGCGGCCCGCAACGCCCTGATCGTCACCGCCGCCGGGGTCGTGCTGATCCTGCGCGTCCTGGCCCTCGAGCGCTTCTTCCCGCTGCTGGAGCGGCGGGGGCTCGAGGCCGGGCTGATCTTCCTCCTGATCGCCGTCCTCGTGCCCTTCGCCACCGGCGAGGTGGGCTGGGCCGAGATCCGCCAGTCCTTCACGTCGTGGACCGGGCTGGCGGCCATCCTCGGCGGGATCATCGCCGCGGTGCTGAGCGGCTACGGCGTGACGTTGCTCCAGGTGAAGCCCGAGGTGATCGTCGGCATGGTGGTGGGCACGATTCTGGGCGTGGTGCTCTTCAAGGGCATCCCCGTCGGCCCGCTGGCCGCCGCGGGGTTTACGGCGATCCTGCTGGCGCTGGTGCGCGGGCACTAGGAGGGTGTGCCGGTGGAGGAACGGCTGATCTGGGGGATGCGACTGGCCCGGATGCTCTCGGCCTGCGTCGAGGTCTGCGTCGCGCTGATGCTGCTGCGCATGGCCGATCCCAAGGCGATGCTCCGCCTGAACGCGCTGGCCGGCCTGGTGGGGCCCGCCGTCTTCATCGCCGTGAGCGCCCTCGGGCTGGCCGCCAGCCTCGGCCGGCTGGAACCGGGGCGGCTGTTGGTGGTGCTGCTCGGCATCGCGCTGGTCGTCTGGGGCACCCGCTGAGCACCCATGAAGGGATCTCCGCGCGTGCGACGTCCAACCGGGTGAAAGGTCCGGGCGCAGACGCACGCAAAGGAGGATTCCGCATGGACGCAACCCCGCGCAGGGTCGGACGGGCCACCGTCGCCATCGGGTTCGTGGCCACCGGTGCGGCCCTGCTCGCCGACAACGTGGCCGGGGCCGGCCCGCGCTTCACCGACCTGCTCCTCAGGCTCTGGCCCGTCTTCCTCATCGGCTTCGGCCTGGAGTTTCTCGTCAGCGGCCTGCTCAGCCAGGCCGGCCAGCCCTGGCCTGTCCGGATCGAGGTCGGCGGCGCGGCGCTGCTGGCGGGGGCGCTGGCCCTGGCGTCGGTGATCCGCGCCACCTCGGGATTCGGCTGGCACAGCGCGCCGATCCCCGAGGTGACCAGCCACACCGTCACCCGGTCGGTGCCGGCGGCGGGCGCCGAAGCCCTGCTGGTGGACGTCGACGTGGGGCGGGTGAGCCTCCTCACCTACGACGAGGAAGAGGTGCGGGTGGAGGTCGAATACGGCGTCCTCGGCCTGGTGCCGCCCAACCGGACCGCGGCGGCCGCCCGGGAGTACCGGCTGGAGGTGGAGGGCGGCAGGACGATCCGCGTCACCGGCCGGGGGCCGGACGAAAACCCCGAGAGCGGGCTCAGCCTGGGGACGCTCACCGCCCACTACCGGATCTACGCCCCGGCGGGGCTGAACGTCCGGGTGGAGTCCGGGGTGGGCGCCATCTCCGTCGAGGGCTACAACGGCAGTCTGGACCTGCGCACCCGCGCGGGCGGCATCACCGTGGAGGGCGGCTCCGGAACGCTGTACGCCGAGAGCGGCTCCGGCCGCGTGCACGTCGACTCGTTCTCCGGTCCGGTTACCGCCTCGACCAACGCCGGGCCCGTCACCGCCCGGGCGGTGGAGGGCGACCTGACCATCCGGACCGGTACCGGCGTCATCAACGTGGAGGAGCACCGCGGCCCCAGCCTCACCGCCGAGACCCGCACCGGCTCCGTCCACGCCCGCATGGAGCATCCCCCGGCGGGACCCGTGGTCCTGCGCACCCGCGCCGGCACCATAAGCCTCACCGTGCCCGCCGAGTCCGACGTGACCGTCACCGCCACCACCCGCTCGGGCACCATCACCGGCCTGGGGGCCGCCGGCGGGACCGGCCCGGCCCGCGCCACCACGCAGATCCTCGGCGCGGGCACGTACCCGGTGCGGCTGGAGGCCAACGCGGGCTCGATTCACTTCGACACCTTCTAGCCGCCTAGCCGGACCGCCGGCTGCCCCGCTCGTGCCACCGGTCCTGCAGCCGCATCCCGGCGAGCAGGGTTCCGGCCACGGCAAACCGCAGCGGCTCCGGCGGCGCCGGCAGCGCCCGCCGGTCCACGAAGAAGACCTCGGTCAGGTCGGTCTGCCGCTCCAGGGCCAGGTCCGCCAGGGTCGCGCCGTTCAGGTTGCAGAGCGCGACGCCGTGGCCCATGCAGCCGACGCTGTAGAACATGTTGGGGCCGATGCGGCCGATCAGCGGCGCCAGGTCCAGGGTGGCCGAGATCGGCCCGCCCCAGTGGTGCGTGAAGCGGATCCCCGAGAGCATCGGGAAGATCCGCTTCACGGCTTCCTGCAGCCGCTGCTGCATGGTCCCGCTGCGGTCGCGGTCGTCGGCGCTGCCGTAGTAGTAGAAGGCATCGTTGCCGCCCATGAGCAGCCGGTTGTCCCGGGTGAGCCGGAAGTAGTGGATGAGGTTGCGGCCGTCCTCGATGCCCTGCCGCCCCTGCCAGCCCACGGCGGAAAGCTGCTCCGGCGCAAGGGGCTCGGTCAGGACGATGTACGTGTGGACCGGCAACTGCCGGAAACGCAGGGGCCGGAGCCGGGCCGAGTAGGCGTTGGTGGCGAAGATGACCTTCTCCGCGGTCACCGTCCCCCGCGGGGTGCGCAGTCGCACGCGGGACCCGGGAACCACCTCCACCACCGGCGAGCGCTCGCAGATCTCGGCCCCCGCCTCCTCGGCCGCCCGGGCCAGGCCCCGCACCAGCTTGGCCGGGTTCACGAGGGCGCAGTGCCGGTCGAACCGGCCGCCGCAGAAAAGCGGCGATCGGACCTGCGCCTGCACGGCGTCGGCCTCCAGCCACTCCGTCTCATGAAGGCCGATCTTCCGCTCCAGCTCCATCTCCCGGAGCAGGCGGCGCCGCTGCGCCGGGTTGGTGGCCACGGTGAGCAGGCCGGTCTCCTCGAAGTCGCAGTCGATTCCGTGCTCGGCTACCCGGCGCCGGACCAGGTCCACGGCCCGCAGCATGTACGCGTCCGCCTCCCGGAGCCGGGCGGCGCCGAACCGCCAGCGGGTCACCTCCGGCGCCAGGCCGAACAGGGTCATGCAGAACCCCGCGTTGCGGCCGCTGGCGCCGAACCCCACCACCTCCGACTCCAGCACCAGCACCCGCAGGCCGGGGGCTTTTTCTTTCAGGTGCAGCGCGGCCGAAACCCCGGTGAACCCCCCACCGACGACGCAAACGTCCGCCGTCCGCTCGCCCTCCAGGGGCGGCCGCTCCCGGTACTCCCCCGCCGTCTCCAGCCAGAAGCTCTTCTCCCGGTAGACCACGGCTCCGCCTCCCCCGTCTGCCTGATGAGCGCGATTATTATATACCATTCACAACGCGTCCTTGCCCCATCCGTTGCGCCGCCGGTGGGTCGGAGGCAGACGGCTGGCGGGGCGCTTAGGAATGCCGGACGACGGGCCGGCCGCGCGGACGCCGCTTTGCAGAAGATCGGGGCGCCGCGGGAAGACTGAGGGAAGAAGAGGGCAGGCTGACCGGAACGACCGGGACGGGCCGACTGTCGTGCAGAAACGACCATTCCGTCCCGTCGGGTATGGAAATTTCCCAGGTTGTACGTCATAATGGCTCTTGTTGGGAGGCGGAAATTCCCTACGGCTCAAATCAGCCTGCTCGGAGTACTCCGCCCGCCCGCTTGAACCCCAGTAACAGAACCCAAGCGAGGTGCCATCGCATGAAGAAGAGAGTGCTTCCGCTCCTGCTGGCGCTCGCCCTGGCTGTGCTTTCCGCCTGCGGCGGCGGCGCCAACAACCAGAACCAGAACCAGACACCGAACCAGCAGACCGGCGGGCAGACGGCTCCGAAGGAGCAGGTCATCACCATCGCCCACAGCGGCGACCCGGCGACCCTGGACCCGCACAAGAGCTTCAATGGCCTGGTCTTCACCGTGACCAACCAGATCTATGAGACGCTGCTCTACCGGGCGGCGGACGGCACGCTGCAGCCCCGCCTGGCCACCGAGTGGGCTCCCGTCGACGAGACCACCTGGGAGTTCAAGCTCCGGGAGGGCGTGAAGTTCAGCGACGGCACGCCGTTGAACGCCGAGGCGGTCAAGTTCAGCCTGGAGCGGCTGGCCGACCCGGAGACCAAGGGCCCCGGCGCGTTCATCGTGGGCATGATCGAGGAGATCACCGTCGTCGATGACCACACCGTGCACATCCGCACCAGCACGCCCTTCACCCCGCTCCTGGCCCACCTCTCCCACCCCGTCACCGCCATCGTGAGCCCGACGGCGGCCACCTCCGGCGACCTCTCCAAGCAGCCGGCGGGCACCGGCCCGTTCCTGCTCGAGGACTGGAAGGCCGGCGACTCCGTCACCCTGAAGGCCAACCCCGACTACTGGGGCGGCAAGCCCAAGCTGGATCGGGTGGTCCTGCGGATCATCCCCGAGGCCGGTACCCAGCTCACCGAGCTGAAGGCCGGCACCGTCGACCTGATCAGCGGCGTGCAGCCTGAGCGGTTCAACGAGATCGACAGCGACCCGCAGCTCTCCGCCACCCGGTTCCTGGGCTGGGGCTCCATGTTCCTGGGCTTCAACATGAAGGCCGGCCCCCTCGCCCAGCCTGAGGTGCGGCAGGCCATCGCCATGGCCATCGACCGGCAGGGCATCGTCGACACCCTGCGGCAGGGCATGGCCCAGTTCGGCAACTCCCTGGTGCCGCCCACCGTCTTCGGCTCCGTACCGGACCTGACCGGCCCCGAGTACGACCCCGAAGGCGCCAGGGCGCTGCTGGCCCAGGCCGGCGTGACCACCCCGCTGAAGCTGACCCTCAACACCTACGAGGGCGCCGAGAACCAGCAGATCGCCCAGGCGATCCAGGCGCAGCTCAGCCAGATCGGCATCGACCTCGAGGTGGTCATCACCGACTACGGCGCCTTCACGGAGGCCATCGCCAAGGATGACCACGGCCTCTGGCTCTCCTCCTGGGGCACGGTGACCATGGACGCCGACTACACCCTGTGGGCCCTGCTCCACTCCGGCCAGCACGGCGCCGACAACAAGGCGTTCTACGCCAACCCGCAGGTGGATGAGTGGCTGACCGAGGCCCGGCGGACCGCCGACGACGCCCAGCGGCAGGCGCTGTACCGGCAGATCCATGAGCAGGTGATGAAGGACCTGCCTTACCTGAACCTGTACTACCCGCTCTCCTCCTACGCCAAGAACGACCGGCTGCAGGGCGAGGTGTATCCCTTCGCCGCGATCAACCTCGATCTGCGCAAGGCCGAGGTGAAGTAGCGCCCATGGTGCGCTATGCCGCGCGCCGGCTCCTGCTGATGCTGCCCGTGCTGTTCGGGGTAACTCTGCTGGTCTTCCTCCTCTTCTACCTCACCCCCGGCGACCCTGTCCGGGCCATCCTGGGGCAGGAGGCGCAGGGGCTCTCGGTGGAGGACATCGAACGGCTGCGGCACCAGCTGGGGCTTGACCGCCCCTGGTATGAACAGTACCTGAGCTTCCTCGGCAAGGCGGTGCAGGGCGACCTGGGCCGCACTTTCCGGGGCGACCGGCCGGTGGCCGGCGAGATCGCGGCCCGCTTCCCCACCACGCTGCGGCTCACGGTGATCTCCCTCACCGTGGCCGCGCTGGTGGGGGTTCCTCTGGGCGTCGTCGGGGCGGTCCGGCGGAACCGATGGGCAGACCACCTGGTGATGCTGATCGCGCTCCTCGGGGTCAGCATGCCCACCTTCTGGGTGGGCATCATGCTGATGCAGCTCTTCGCCCTGAAGCTGCGGATCCTGCCGCCCTCGGGCACCGGCACCTGGCGGCACATGGTGCTGCCGGCGGCCACGGTGGCCCTCGCCTCCATCGCCTTCATCGCCCGCATGACCCGATCCTCGCTGATCGACGCCCTGCGGGAGGACTACGTCCGCACCGCCCGGGCCAAGGGCGTGGCGGAGCGGCGGGTGGTGTTCCGGCACGCCCTGCGCAACGCCTTCATTCCGGTTCTCACCACCCTGGGCCTGGAGTTCGGCAGCCTGCTGGGCGGAGCCGTGGTGGTGGAATCGGTCTTCAGCCTGCCGGGGATCGGCCGGCTGACGGTGGACGCCATCAAGGGCCGGGACCTGCCGCTGATCCAGGGGACCATCCTGTTTGTGGCGGTGGTCTTCAGCCTGGTCAACCTGATCGTCGATCTGGGCTACGCGGGGCTGGACCCGCGGATACGCTATGACTAATTGGCGGCGCTTCGCGCGCAACCGGTTGGCCGTGGCCGGGCTGGTGGTGTTCCTCCTGCTCGTGCTCTCGGCCCTGTTGGCTCCGCACCTGGCCCCCTACGACCCGAACCTGCAGGACTGGAAGATCCGGCTGCAGCCGCCCTCGGCCGAGCACCCCTTCGGCACCGACGAGTTCGGCCGCGACCTGCTCTCCCGCGCGCTCTACGGCGGCCGGGTGAGCCTGGTGGCCGGGGTCGTGCCGGTGCTGATCGGCGCCAGCGTCGGCACCCTGATCGGCCTGGTGGCCGGGTATATGGGCGGCTGGTGGGACCAGGTGCTCATGCGGCTCCTGGACGTGCTGCTCGCCTTCCCGATGATCTTCCTGGCCCTGGCCATCGTCGGCACGCTGGGCCCCGGACTGCTCAACGCCATGCTGGCCGTCGCCGTGGTCTCGCTGCCGGGATACGCCCGGCTGGTGCGCGGGCAGGTGCTCGCCCTCCGGGAGCGGGACTTCGTGGTGGCCGCGCAGGCGATGGGCGCCACCCACAGGCGCGTCCTCCTGCGCCACCTGCTGCCCAACATCCTGAGCCCGCTGCTGGTGCAGGCGACGCTCTCGGTGGGCTCGGCGATCCTCACCACCGCCTCCCTCTCCTTCCTGGGGCTCGGCACCCAGCCGCCCACCTCCGACTGGGGCGAGATGCTGGCGTCCGGCCGGCAGTACCTGCCGGAAGCCTGGTGGCTGGCGGTCTTCCCCGGGCTGTTCGTGATGCTGGCCGTGCTCTCGGTGAACCTGGTGGGCGACGGGCTGCGGGACTACTTTGATCCGAAGGCGAAGAATGAACGGTAGTGAACGGGGCACCCCGGCTCCTGCGGGGTGCCCCCGTATGTATCATCAGGTTTCTCCATGTACGTTGGTCTGCAACCCGGTACCCAGGCCGGGCGTCATACCAGGTGTGCGACGCCGGGGCGAGGGGTGGCAGGCCGCACGGCCCGCCCCGGTGCGGGGATGCTCGGCGTGTCAGGCATGGGTGTCCGCGCAAAACCTGCGCCCGACCCCCACGACCCCCTGCAGATTCTGCGCGTCACG